>OGPA01002899.1_pt1 | contig 11526 bp, 8 predicted proteins | sample 1552841 | NCBI WGS metagenome assembly OGPA01 (sample SAMEA2579916, study PRJEB22360) | human gut metagenome | reverse complement strand
ATGATGATTTAGCTTATCTTAATAAAAATATATTCAGAAATTTTAACGGTAAACAACAGTATTCGGAAAACATAAGTATAATTGAATGTAGAGATTTATATGAAGAGGCAGATTATATATCTTCTCAAATTAAAGAACTTGTTATGAATCAAAATTACTTATTTAGTGATATAGCTATATTGTCTAGACAGCTTAATGAATATACATATATACTTGAAGCCGCATTCAGAAAATATAATATACCTTATTTTATGGATATAAAAAAATCGGCTTATCATACTGTAATAATGCAGCTTGTTATAAATGCAGTAAATATTTTGTGCGAGGCCAGACCTGATACGGAAACAATACTAAAATATATAAAAACACAGCTTAACGATATTACAATAAAAGAAATTTCAGAAATTGAAAATTACTGTTTTGAATGGGATATAAGAGGTGAACAATGGTTTAGTCCTTTTACTGCTGAAATAGAAAAGAAATCAGGTGTTGAAAATACCCGAAAGAAAGTTATGGAGCCTATAATCAATTTACGAAATAAATGTAAAGGCGCCGATTGTAAAAAAATATGCAAAAGTATATATGAATTTTTATATGAAACTAAGGTTCCGATCAGAGTATCAGAATTATGCGGCAAATTAAATGATATGGGATTGACTTATCAGGCAAAGGAACAAAAAAGAATATGGGATATACTTATGTCGGTTCTGAACGCCATTTCAGAAATCGGAGGAGCTATGACAATGAGCGAATTTCACCATTTATTTACAGCGGTTATTAAACAGATCACATATTCTATTCCTCCGCAGACTCTGGACGGAGTACATGTTGCAGGTGCTGAAACAGCAAGATTGGATTCGCCGAAAGCTGTGTTTGTTCTGGGAGTAAACGAAGGATATTTTCCTATGGCTTCCCATAAAAGCGGACTTTTAAATGAAAAAGACCGTATGAAGTTTGAAATGTCCGGACTTCGGCTTTCAAGAAATACGGACGAACTTATATCAGATGAAAAGCTGATAGTATATAAAACCTTGACTTATGCTTCAGATAAGCTTTTTATATCGTATCCTCTGAGCGATAACACAGGTTCTTCACGATATCCTGCGTCAGTATTGACTCAAATACGCAATATGTTTAAAAATGAAATATTGAGTTCTGCTTCGGATAAAGATATAGTGTTTTATTCTTCAACCCCCCAAGCGGCGTATTATAATTATATACAAAATTTTAGTCGATCAGACAGTAAAATTGAAAGTCTGAGAACAGTCTTGAAGGACTATCCTTACTATACGGCAAAAATTGATTACTTAAAAAAAGTATCTTCACAAAAAGAATTTCATATTGAAGACGCTAACCTGATAAAAAGAATTTATACTGATTCTCTTAATATTTCCGCAACGGGAATTGAAGAATTTAATTTATGTCATTTTAAATTTTTCTGTAACAGCGGTTTAAAATTAAAAGTCAGAAGAAAACGTCAGATCGGCAGCCTTGAACAAGGTAATTTAATTCATCAGTGTCTTGAATGCGTTTTAAGTTCATGTAAAAATAAAGAAGAGTTTGATAAGTTAAGCCGAAATCAAATAAGTAAAATAATTGAAAAATGTGCCGATGATTATTTTGAAAGCAATATGGGGGGTGTAATAAAAAGAAATGCAAGACTGGAAAGTAACCTTAAACGTATAAAGGAAAATATATTTAAAATAATTTCTCATTTGCAGAATGAATTGAAACAGTCTGAATTTCGCCCTATAAATTTTGAATTTAATATAAATGAAAAGGGAATAGCGAATTTAACCGGAGATAACGGTATCGAGATAGTAATCAGGGGGGTTATTGACAGAGTAGATATTTATGAAAGTAACGGTGAGAAATATATACGTGTAATTGATTACAAAACCGGTAAAAAAATTTTTTCCATGTCGTCATTACTTTATGGCATTAATTTACAGATGCTTTTATATATGTTCACTATCACAGGCAGCGGGGGAGCATACAGCGACTGCAATCCGGCAGGCGTACTGTATATGCCTTCCGGAGAAATTGTCTGCGGAAGGGACAGAGACGAATCGGATAATATGGAAGAATATTTGAATAAGCATTATAAAATGAACGGAGTAGTATTGAATGACCGTGCGGTACTTAATGCTATGGAAAAGGATATTCAGGGAATATATATTCCGGCAAAGCTGCTAAAGGGAGATACCGGAGACGGAGAACTTCTTTTAAATAAACGTTCTTCATCATGTCTTACTTCTTCGCAGTTTAAAAAACTCAGACAGCATACAGAAAAAATAATAATTGATGTATGCAATGAGCTTTACAGCGGTAATATTGACGCTGATCCGTTGGTGATTTCCGGCGGCAGTCCTTGCGATTACTGTGATTATTGGTCGGTATGCGGAAATGTTCCTTGTGAAAAATATCGTGAAGCTGATAAAAATGCGGAGGAGAAAATGTTAAAAATTATTTCTGATTAAAAATGATCTATTGACAAATGAATATGATATGGTATAATTAAATCATAATTACTGTTTTCGGGCTGTGAAGAATTTATCTTAGCAATCGGCTTACAGGCTTATGGGCATATAATAATATGTAATAGCTTATAGTTTACCCGATTAGTTAGTAATCGGGTATTTTTATTTTTGAAAGGATTTTAAAAATGGAAAAAAGAATAGCGGTGCTTGCCGTGATTATCAATGAGCTTGAGTCATCAGAAAAGGTTAATTTAGTTCTTCATGAATACAGTGGAATAATAATAGGAAGAATGGGTATTCCCTATAGAGAAAGGGGAGTTTCAGTTATATCTGTTGTTGTGGACACTGATACCGATACAATAAGCGCTATTACGGGTAAGCTGGGAAAAATCAGCGGTGTATCTGTAAAAGCAGCAATATCAAAAAGTAAATGAAAGAGGTTAGAAAAATGTATAACAGCAAATCAGTTAAATCAGAGGAATTTATTGATCATGAGGAAATAATGAAAGTCCTTGAATACGGTGAAAAGAACAAGGACAATTCCGAAATGGTTGATGAAATTTTAAAGAAAGCGGAATCATTAGTGGGACTGGATCGTTATGAGGTATCAGTTTTGCTTTACGCATGTGAAAATAAAGAAAATAAAGAACTTCGTAAAAAAATATTTGCTATGGCTAGAAAAATTAAGGAAGCGATTTATGGTAAGAGGATTGTAATGTTTGCTCCTTTATATGTATCAAACTACTGTATAAACGGCTGTAAATACTGCGGTTATCACTGCGGTTCCGGAATCAAAAGAAAGAAGCTTACTCAGGAGGAAATTGCAGAAGAATGCCGTGCAATTGAAGCAATGGGTCACAAGCGAATTGCAATGGAAGCAGGGGAGGATCCGAAAAACTGCGATATTGATTATATTATCGAATGCATGAAAACTGCTTATGCAACTAAAAACGGAAACGGTGAAATCAGAAGAATCAATGTAAATATTGCGGCAACTACTGTTGAGGATTATAAAAAACTAAAAGAAGCCGGAATAGGTACTTATGTTTTGTTCCAGGAAACATATCATAAACCTACATATGAAAACTTGCATCCGTCAGGACCAAAAAGCAATTATGATTATCACACAACAGCTCATGACAGAGCAATGCAGGGAGGAATTGACGATGTGGGTATCGGAGTATTGTTTGGACTTTATGAGTATAAATATGAAGTTATCGGTACAATGCTTCATGTAAAGCACCTTGAGGATACATTTGGAATAGGTCCTCATACAATTTCAATTCCGAGAATCAGAATGGCAGAAGGCGTGGATTTAAGTCTGTTTCCGAATATAGTGACAGATGAACAGTTTAAAACGATTATTGCCGTTTACCGTTTAGCTGTACCATATACCGGAATGATAATTTCCACAAGAGAGGAGCAGAATTTCAGAGACGAAATTATTTCCCTGGGAATTTCACAGACCAGCGGCGGTTCATGTACAGGAGTTGGCGGATACGCTGAAAGATTAAGCAAGGGATACTGTGATAGCAGCTGCGATGATCAGAGTACTGCACAGTTTAAGGTCTCAGATGAGAGAACAGAAGCGGAAGTAACTAAAACGTTGCTGAAAAACGGATTTATTCCAAGCTTCTGTACTGCCTGTTACCGTGCCGGAAGGACCGGCGACCGTTTTATGCAGCTTGCAAAGACAGGGAATATTTCTAACTGCTGTTTGCCGAACGCTATGCTGACACTTGCTGAATATGCTCTTGATTACGGTGATGAGGAATTCAATAAACTTACTTTTGATGTTATTGAATCTGAAAGAGAAAATATCAAGGAGGAGAAAGTAAGAGTTAAGTTTGACGAATACCTTGAAAAAATTAAATCAGGGGAACGTGATTTCAGATTTTAAAGATCCGAAAGGAGATTACTATGGTTTCAGAGATTAATCAGACGCCTAAGGCGTTGAGATTGCATATCGGAGTATTCGGAGATACTAACGCAGGCAAGTCTACATTTATTAACGCAGTTACCGGACAGAATATCGCTTTGACTTCCCCTGTTGCCGGAACAACAACGGATCCTGTGTTCAAGCCTATGGAATTACTGCCTTTAGGTCCGGTAGTGTTTATTGATACGGCAGGTCTTGACGATAAAAGCGAGCTTGGACAAATCCGTGTTGAAAAATCTATGGAACAGTTAGAAGTGTGCGATGCAGCAGTACTGGTAATAAGCAGTGAGAGTCAGAATGTCTGTTCCGTTAAAGAATATGTCAGTATGATAAAATCAAAGAAAATACCGTATGTTATTGTAGCGAATAAAATTAACGGTAAGAAATCTGAGTTGGACTTAGAACTGTATGGCAATGTTGTTTCGGCAGATTTAAATGATAAAAATGATATTGGTAAAATAAAAGAAGCTTTAATAGATTTGCTTAAAGATAAAATTGAAGATCCTGTTCTTACTGCTGATCTTGTACACCCTGGAGATTTAGTGATGCTCACTGCTCCGCAGGATATTCAGGCGCCTAAAGGACGTCTGATTCTTCCAGAAGTACAGGTTCTGAGAGATTTGCTTGACAATAACTGTATGGTAATGACTGTAACGTCTGATAATATCCGTAACGCACTGGATAGTCTTAAAAATCCGCCGGCACTTGTTGTTACCGATTCACAGATATTTAAGGAAGTCAACGAAATAATTCCGAAAGACATTCCCCTGACATCTTTTTCATTGCTGATGGCAAAAATCAAGGGGGATATAAAAAGTCTTATAAAGGGTGCTGAATCAATTGATAATCTTACGGACGGTGATAAAGTTCTGATACTTGAAAGCTGTTCGCATCATGCTATGGATGACGATATTGCAAGAGTAAAGATACCTAATCTGTTAAGAAAATATACCGGTAAAAATCTTGTTATAGACAACATATCCGGACAAAATATAAGTATAAATATAAAAGACTATAAACTTGCAATACATTGCGGAGGATGTATGATAAATAGAAAAGCTATGCTTAAAAAGCAACGGATATTTAGTGACGCCGGAATACCGATGACTAATTTTGGAGTGTGCATAGCGTATATGAACGGAATGCTGAAAAGAATTTGTTATTAAATTATTGTCAATGAAATTTTGGAATATTTCTAGAATTTCATTGACATTTTGATTGTAATATTGTATAATATATATAAAAGATATAGAGGCGGATTAAGGGTAAATAATTTGGAAGGAGGATACCATTATAATATGGTATAAAAGTTCTATGAAAAAATTTACCATTAGTTTTTTAACTGCTTTTTTCTTCTGTATATCTGTTTTTTCAGGTTCGGATGATTATGCAATCAGGACGGGACTTTCAGCTGCCGCTTTCGAGGCGATAAGTGCAGAAGAAGAATTTGATGCTGAAATATGTTATGATTCCGGCGATTGGAGTCAAACATCCTTGTTGATGCCGAATGATTTTGAATTTCTTTATAATGAAAATACGTTCAGTTATTACGATCAGCTTGATGATAATAATAAATCGGCATATAATGCAATGAAAGTATGGCTTAATCCTACAACTGAAAATATTTCGATTCCTTTACCCGACTCAATAACCTTTCAGGCTGATTCAGCAAATATTTCTGATTGGAGCGATGATCAGCGAAGTGAATTTTGGAATCTTGTTATGGCAAATATTAAAGAGGGCAAAACAGCGCTGACATTTGATTATCCTGAATTATTCTGGCTGGATGAAAAAAAGATCACGGTATCTGTTGCAAATGCTAAAGTAAGCCGTAATTTTATAACAGAAAAATACACTGTATATGTTTCGGAAGTAACAGTAAGCGGTAATGTTAAAGATGTATATAATGACGTTGAAACCGCTGAAAAATTTCAATCGATTTATGAAGACTGTGTGGATAAATTCACAGTAGAAGGAACAGATAATTACAGTAAAATTAAATATATTCATGATTCAATAATAAAAAGAGTAAATTATGATTTATCTGCGCCGTACTATGATACCGCACTGGGATTTTTTATAGAACCTTATGGTATAGTTTGCGAAGGATATTCAAAGGCTATGAAAATCTTATGCGATAAAGAAAATATACCATGCATTCTAGTAGTCGGAAACATAAATCTGGAAACAAATTTTGCACATATGTGGAATTATGTGCAGATGGAAGACGGACAATGGTATGCAGTAGACTGTACATGGGACGATTTGGATGATGAAACGAATCCTGTTAAATATCAATACTTTCTTAAAGGGTCTGAAAGTTTTAACAGTAATCATACTCCGGATAATACGTATATAACTCCTGCATTTACTTATCCGGAATTAAGTGATACTGATTATGTGTATATTTCAGATCAGCCGATTGTCACAACTTCTGTAACGTCTCAGGTTACCTCTTCGGTAACTACTGTTTCAATAAGCGTTGAAAGTTCTGCAGTATCTAAAACTACTGTAACATCTGAAAGCAATGTAACATTAACTACATCAGCAGTTTCTTCTGTTGCTTTGACAACTTCTTCGTCTGGTACAGAAGTTGTTATAAAAGGAGATTTTAATAATAATGGAAAGCTTGATACGGGAGATGCAGTAATACTGCAAAGAAAATTAGTAAGGAGCTTGGAAATCAGCGATACGGATTTAAATTATGAGCTTAATGATGATAAGCGGTTAAACATCTGGGATTATGTTATTTTATTGCGCAGAATCAGAAGTATATAAAAAAGAGCGGTATTTCCGCTCTTTTATTTTTTATATTTTGGTTATTTTTAAGCAGCATTATATTTTTGAATAGCCAAAGCTGTTAATAATTGCATCAACTTTTTGACCGGATTTACAAAGCTTGCAGTCATGAGCCGACATGGTTTCGTAATTATTCAGATCTTCAGAAGTAAAAATTGAATTGATTTGAATGCCGTTATGTTCGTTTATCGCACTGAATATAGAAGCAACACCGGCAAGCTGACCGTTATAATATTGCAGACACTCAACTGAACGGTTGATAGTTTTTCCCGTTGAAGCAGATGAAATCAAAAGAAGAATCTGTTTATTGAAAACGTGTTTTTGAATATTATCCCTGAAAATCATTTGATTGTTTGCATTGGTTTCCGGAGTAATTACACAAATGTCCTTTCCGCTGTTAATGGAAGTATGTCCTTCCTTAGCAAGCTCTCTTGCAAGAAAAGCGCCGATGATTTCAGTGCCTTCAAGACATATAATTGTATCGACAGACAAATTGGAAATATATGCTTTTGCAAGTTCTCTTGCAGTTTCCTTTGCTACCTTATGATGAGTTTTGATTTTTGTCATATCAATATAGTAATTAACATGTGAATGATTGGTTGCAAAATGTCCGGGAATTACTCCGATTTTTATTTTGCTGTTGGATTTTGATTTGATTTCTAATATTCTTGTTTCCATTATTTTGTTCCTCCATTAGAATTTTATTAATATAATTATAACAGATTATACATAATATGTCAATCTGAAATATAAATATTTATGCAAATTAAAATGATTTCTGGGAGAAGCTTTAATAAAGTCAGAATTTTATATTTACTTTTAATCGGTTTTATGATATTATTAATTTATGAAAAGGAGGCGGCAATGAAAGCGGTAATAAAAAATATTTTAATAATAGTTGAGCTTATACTTATTATTTTTCTGTCGGTGGTTGTTTACTTTTTATACCAAAAAAATAATGAAGCTGTAACTACAATGGGAGCCGGAAGTATATCGACTGATCAATATGAAGATATAGATAGAAAAGTAAACGAGAATTACTATGAGCTGAGCGGCAAGAAAATACTACTGGAAGACGGTACATACGGAGAAATATGGATTCCTGTTTTGGAAAATGTTCCGGCATTTTCTAAGGAAATTGACCAGATAAAAACAAGAAACGGACGAAAATACTATTTAGACGGTTCTGATATAACATCATTGCTCGGCGTAGATGTTTCTGTCCATCAGGAAAACATTGATTGGCAGAAGGTAAAAGAATCAGGAATAGATTTTGCCATGATTCGTCTGGGTTATAGGGGTTACGGCAGCGGCGAAGCCGGACTTGATGAAAATTATGCTGAAAATATTCAGGGAGCAAGAGAGGCAGGAATTGATGCCGGAGTATATTTTTTTTCCCAGGCAATAACAGTTGAAGAAGCAGTTGAAGAAGCGAATCTTGTTATTGAAAGCCTGAAAGGACTTGATATAAATTATCCTGTAGTATATGACTGGGAAATCATTTATGATGACACTGCAAGAACGGATAATGTATCTGTCGACGTTCTTACGGATTGCTGCGTGGCATTCTGTGAAACTATAAGAAATGCCGGATATACTCCTATGATATATCAAAATAAGCGTACTACTATTTTTAAGCTTGATTTGAACAGGCTGACGGACTATGATTTTTGGTTAGCGGAATATGGCTCGGAACCTACATACTATTATGACTTTGATATGTGGCAATATACAAGTACTGGAAGTGTTCCAGGAATAGAGGGAGATGTGGATCTGAATATAAGTTTCAAGGACTACAGCAAATAAACTTTGAAAGAGCAGTAATAAATACTGCTCTTTAAATTTCGTTTAATTTACTTTATTATTTCACATAATTTTAACTTGAATAAAATAATATTAAAATTAGATAGATAAAAGAAAATCACAGAGGGGAAAACATGAAAAGGTGTGATTTTTCTTATGAACAAATTAAAAAAAATAATCAGTGTACTGATGATGATTACAATGGTATCTGTTGTATCGGCAGGGTGCAGCGGTAAGAATACAAATTCAGAAGAGACATCATCTAGTACAAATACTGATAATACAGGATCTGTTTTAAATACTGTATCCAATACTTCATCAGATTATTTTGATGATGAAGATCTGCTGGAAAATTATAACGATGTTACAGCGGAAATATTAATGAAGGGCGATAATGTTGAAATAAATGGTCAAGGAGTCGTTTAAAGCAATAATATAATATCTGTAACCAATGGCGGTACATTTATTTTTAGCGGAAACTTAAATGATGGTCAGATTTATATTAATAATGAAGAGCTTACACACATAATATTTAATGGGGTAGATATTAGTAATTCGTCTTCTTCGCCGTTATTTATTGAAAATGCAGATAAAACAGTCATAACATGTGTAGACGGAACGGAAAATATTTTAAGTGATACTAAAAATTATGTGTATGAAAGTGATGAAGAAAACGAGCCTGACGCTGTTATATTCAGTAAAGATGACTTGTCTTTAAACGGAAGCGGTTTATTGATTATTAACGCTGAATATAATGAAGGCATTACCTGCAAGGATGATTTAAGAATTTCCGGGAGCAATATTAATATAAGTTCGGTAGGCAACGGTATTAAAGGAAAAGATTCTGTCGTTATAAAAGATTCGGATATAACTGTAAACTCACAGCAGGACGGTATAAAATCTTCCAATGCAGATGAAACAGACAAGGGTTATATAGTTTTTGAAAGCGGAAATTATAATATAACTGCCAAGGAGGACGCTGTTTCGTCGGAAAACATATTGACTATAAACGATGGCAGCTTTGTTTTAAAAAGCGGAAGTGAATCCATATCACAGAGCAATGATACAATGGATGCAGATTTCGGCAGATTCGGAGGAATGGAAGGTAATCAGAATAAAACTGAAAACAGTGAAAAAGGGATTAAAGCTGTTTCGGATATTATTATTAACGGAGGTACTTTTAATGTTGAAAGTACTGATGACTGTGTACATTCCAACGGAAATATAACAATAAACGGAGGAAAATTAACTTTAAATTCCGGAGACGACGGTATACACGGCGACGGTAATGTGGATATAAAAGACGGCGAAGTTAATATAGAGTCTTGTTATGAGGGAATTGAAGGAATAATTATTAATATAGACGGAGGAGAAATAAGCATTACTGCCAGTGATGACGGATTTAACGCCAGCGACGGCTCTGGAAGCAATATAATGGTGCCGGGAGAATTTGGAAATTCTTCGTCTTCCTGCGAATTAAACATAAATAATGGAAATATTTATGTAAATGCCGGCGGAGACGGTTTAGATTCTAACGGTATTATAAATATAAACGGCGGCACTACTGTCGTAGACGGTCCGGTAAGCGACGGAGACGGAGCTTTGGATTCCGGAAGTGAGATAATTATTAACGGCGGCATACTTATTGCGGCAGGAAGCTCTGGTATGGCGGAAACGCCTTCAGACAGTTCCGGTCAGAATACAATTGCAATTGCATTTTCTCAGAGTAATCGGGCACTAACTGCTGTATGCGTAAAAGATTCGGACGGTAATATTATTGTCTCATATCAGCCTTCAAAAGAATATTCATCGATTATAATAAGTTCTCCCAAACTTATTTCCGGCAGTGAGTACACTATTTACTGCGGTGGAAGTATTACCGGTGCAGATAATGATTACAGCATAGATGGAGAATATGAAGGGGGAGAACTGCTTGAAACTGTTGTTTTATCCGGTGCAGTAACTTATGCCGGAGACGGCTCAATAGGACAAATGGGCGGTATGGGTGGCATGAAACCGGACGATGGTTTTATACCTGACGGTAATGACGGAAAAACCGGCGGACATATGCCAAATGGAAATAACGGTATGGCTCCGCCTGATAATAACGGAACAGGCGGCAATATGGATCCGTTCGGAGAAAATATGGGAACTGAGCAGTAAACTTTTATTATCGGAGCATTTTATGATTTGCAGTTTAAATGATTTGAAATGCAAGGAAGTAATAAATGTTGAAACCGGTGAAAAAATCGGATTTATTGACGATATTGAATTTGAACCGGAAAACGGAACAGTAATAGCTTTTATAATTTATGGAAGAATGCGTTTTTGGGGAATTTTCGGTAAAGAGGATGATATTATTCTTACATGTCAGGATGTTAGACTTATAGGGAAAGATACGATACTTGTAAAATTAACAGGCAGTTCTTATGTAAAATCATCCATAAGAAAAAATAAAAATCTGAAAAAAGGACTTGGAATCCATGCAAGAAGATTTATCGCTTA
>OGPA01002896.1_pt1 | contig 11531 bp, 8 predicted proteins | sample 1552841 | NCBI WGS metagenome assembly OGPA01 (sample SAMEA2579916, study PRJEB22360) | human gut metagenome | reverse complement strand
TTGATACACTGACTATTGTATCAGATGCTGCAAGAAGAAGCGAGCAAAGTCTGCAAACAGATACGGCTACCGCATAAAATGTAGCACCCTTCTTGGCGATCACAGTTGATCCTGAAGTATGAACATACTCCAGAACCTCTTCTCTGTCAAGTGGCTGCAGATCTTTCTGATCCTCATGAACGATCTTGTCAAACTCATCAAGGGTCGCACCTGCAACAAAGGCTCTGGACCACGGTACAAAGGAAGTATCTCCATGCTCTCCGAATACATAGGCGTGGATGTTTTTCTCAGATACACCGTAGTGCTGAGAAAGTCTGCAGCGGAGACGGGCCGTATCCAGGGCGGTTCCGGAACCAAGGATCTGATTTTCCGGCAGTCCGGAAAGCTTTGCAAATGCATAAGTCATAATATCACATGGATTACTTACGATAATATAAAGCGCTTTGGGAGCCACCTTTACGATCTCCGGAGTAATATTCTTCATAATGTTAACGTTGGTCTGTGTCAGCTCGATGCGAGTCTGTCCCGGTTTTCTGGCAATACCGGAAGTGATGATCACAATGTCAGAATCTGCAGCATCCGGGTAATCTCCTGCCACGATGGAGATCGGCTCACGGAAACTGGTTCCCTGCTCAATATCCATAACCTCACCTTCAGCCTTATCTTTGTTAATATCGATCAGAACGATTTCTGATGCAATACTCCTCTGTGATAAGGTATAAGCGATAGTTGCTCCTACACTTCCTGCTCCGATGATCGTAATTTTACTGCTCATATTTGTTCTCCTTTCAGCGTTGTTTGTCATTTTAATAACAACTTTAATTACACACATTCAAACATAACATAAAACATTGCCCTGTGCAATAAAAATTTTATTGTATTTCTCAGGTTAATCCCCGCCAATTTGCATTTCAAATTATTTAAACCGCTTATATTTTCTGATATTTTTCCTATTATTCTGTATACATTCCTGTTATTTTTTTATCGATTTATAGAAGCAATTTCAGAAACCTAGCAAAAAACCTCTGAACTTCAAAAAAAATCAAGAAGTCCAGAGGTTTCTTTCACCTCTTATTATTGGCTTAGATTCAGATGTTTATAGCTGCTCCAACGTTCACCCGGTTAATTCTTTGCCTGGGCAAGGGCTTTTTGTGCAGCGTCCAGGATCCCTTCGGAAGAATATGTGGCTCCGCTGACAGTATCGATCCCATCCGCCGACTGGTTTGCCATGATCTGAGAATAGATCGTGCTCCATGCAGGATCAAAAAATTCCGGTGTATCCTGATTTGTCTGCTCAATGGATGCGATCTGGCCTCCTGAGATCGTAATTGTCAGATATGTTTTTCCTCCATATCCAAAAGCCGAGCCTGTATACGTTCCATCTCTGTACATTCCCACCGGTTCCGGTGCTTCCGTTGGCTCCGGTGTTGCATCCGGCTCATCTGTCCCTGGTGTTGGAGTTACATTGGGTTTTTCAGGAACCGGCGTCACATCCGGGTCGTCCGGCGTCGGGGTTGCTGCCGGCGTCTCTGTTGGCTTCGGTGTGGCTGTTGGTTTCGGCGTTGCCGTAGGTTTCGGTGTGGCTGTTGGCTTTGGTGTCGGTTTCTTTGTCGGAGTTGGTGTGGGTTTCTTTCCATACTCCGGATTGATCGCTTCTTTAAGAGCTTTTTTTACAGCGTTGAGAATTCCGTTGGAGGAATAGGTTGCTCCGCTGACTGCATCAATATCATCTACAGAATCCGTACCAATGATCTGTTCCTCCAGCACGCTCCATGCTTTTTCAAAAAACTGCTCCGTGTCCGTATTTTCCTGTTTCAGGGCTTCGATCACGCCATCCTTGATGGTCACAATTACTTTCACGTCTCCATTGAAGCCCTTTGCCGAAGCTGTATATTTACCGTCCAGATATTTTTTGGGACTGTCCGGATCTTCCGGTTTCTTTGTAGGAGATGGTTTTTTTGTAGGTGACGGAGCTGATGTCGGAGTTGGTAAAGCAGTTGCCGCAGGTGTAGGGGTGACCTGCTGGCTGTTTCCATCTGCCACTGCCTGGGAGAGGGCATTCTGAACTGCCTGGATGATTCCGTTGGAGGAATAGGTTGCTCCACTGACTGCATCTACATTCGGTGTATTTCCGGCGATCATCCTGCTGATCACACCCTGAGCTGACGCAAAATACGACGAGGTTTCTCCAGATGCCTCCAGAATATCTATGGCTGCAATCTTTCCGCCGCTGATTGTTACTCTCACGTGGATCGTCCCGCCAAATCCGGTTCCGCTTCCTTCATACGTACCGTCCTTATATCCATCTGCCGGAACGCTTGCTACCGGTGTCTGCGTGGTTCCCTGTCCTGCGGCACCGGCATTGCTTTTTGCAGATTCGGAAACCTTTCTTGTACCTGAGCTTTTTTTCGCTGCTGTTTTTTTTGCACTTTTTTTCGATGAGCTTTTCTTTTTTGTTGTACTGTTTTTCTCAGCTGTGGCAGTTGTGCTGTCAGAAACAGTATTTTCTTTTTCATACCCGAGATATTTTTCCAGCTCTGAAGCAGACATTACGGTCGTCTCTGCTTGCCCGACTGCTTCTGTCTCTCCATCAGAGCCCTTCGCCTTTATGCCTGAAAACACAAGCGCCGCAATCACAGCAGCTGCAGGAACCAGCTTGGTCCAGGGTATCTTCGGAGTATTTTTTTCCTCCTGCTTTTTATCTTTCAGATCTTTTTCCATGCTTCCTTACTCTCTCCTCTTTTCTTGCGGCCTCTGTCAGACATTGCTCTTCAGAAATCAGCAGACCTCTGCCGCAGACATTGCTCTATGTCTGCGGCAGAGGCTTCTGGATATCTGTGATCACATTCGGTTCAACAGTGAAATTATTTAACTGTTACCACAAATTTCTTTGTAATTCCGTTGCATTTCACTGTGATCGTTGCTTTACCTTTTTTGATTCCCTTTACAACACCCTTGCTGTTTACAGCTGCAACTTTTTTATTGCTGCTTGTATATGTAACCTTGCCTGCAGGTGCTGCTTTGGATCTGATGGTTGTTGTTTTACCTTTTTTGATCGTTGCAGAAGATTTTACAAGACTGAATGCAGGATTCTTGACAACTACTTTGCAGGTTGTCTTCAGGGCTCCTGCCTTTGCTGTAATCGTAACGGTTCCTGCTTTGATTCCTTTTACAACACCTGTTTTACTGTTTACGGTTGCAACCTTTGTGTTGCTGCTTGTGTATTTTACAGTTGCAGATGGTGTTGCAGTTGCTTTTACAGTTGCTGTTTTTCCTTTGTAGATCGTTACGGAAGCCTTTGCAAACTTGATTGTAGAAGCTTTTACTGTTATCTTGCAGGTTGCTGTGGCATTTCCGACCTTTGCTGTGATAACTGCTGTTCCGGCTTTTACGCCTTTAACAACACCCTTGCTGCTTACTGTTGCAACCTTTGTGTTGCCGGACTTAAATGTTACTGCTGCATCGCTGTCATTTGTTGTTGCCTTAAGAGTCGTTGTTTTTCCTGTATATACAGCTGCTGCTGTCTTATCAAGTGTAACTGTTACCTTCTGAAGCTCTTTCTCTGCTCCCTGAAGATGTTCAAGTGCTTCATTTACCTCAGCCTGACTTGCATCTGTTTTTGCAAGAATGTCTTCTGCTTCCTGAAGCTCACCGGCAAAGGACTTCCAGGTTGCAATTGTGTAATCTGCCTCTGCCAGAGCCTTTGCAGCTTCCACTTCTGTTTTAAGACTTGTAAAATCAGTCGGCTCCATTGTAGGATTTACGATATTCTCTGCAGTTGCCTGGAAGCTGTAGGTATAGTCATTATATCCAAGAGCATACACTGTCAGTTTCCAGTATCCTGTTCCGTCTGTTCCTCCCGGAAGCTTGCAGCGTGCAGATTTTGTAAGTCCAAGCTGGATTCCCATTGCTTTATGCATCCAGTTATCTGCGGCAAACTTGGTTCCATAAGAAGCGAGGCATTTTGTATATGTGGAATCATCTCCATAATAATCCCAGCGTACAGCCTGCATATTTGCACCAAGATCGCCATAATTTCCATTGAGATCCACACGGAGGAATTCGCCGTAGCTTCCGCTTGCTGCTTTTACACTCGGCTTGATCTCTGTTGCTGTTTTTAACGCCTGATCCTTGATACCGGAAGCTGTTCCGTCTGATTTTCTTGCTGTAAATGTAAAGCCGTCACCATTTTTCTCCACATATTTCAGACCATTTGTCTGTGCATTTACGTCTGCCACAAGGCCTTTGTAATACTGGAGATTGTTTTCACTGTATCCTCCGGAGAGCACAGCTCCATCCTGTACAACATTATACTTTTTGCAGAAATCTGCAAAATCTGCGGTCTTAACTGCTACCGGGACATATTTCAGACCATATATCTCATAATGATCCATCGTATAGGTTTTTCCATCTTCTGTTGTTATACTGCCTCTGTTCCATTTTACCTTGGAACCGTCTGTAAGATAAAGTGTGCTTCCTTTATCCTCCCAGTAGGATACGTCGAATCTGGTTCCGTCTTCAGCAATGATCGTAGCTTCTGTCTGATAGCTTCCTCTGTGGAGTCCATGATTTGCAGTCGCTCTTGTTACTGTATCAAAAGCTCCTGTATCAAACTCACTATGTGAATCCTTCTCTTCTGAAGAGCTTGTATCTCCAGCTGCATATACGCCTTCTGCTGCCCAGTACTCACCCCAGGTAAGTCCTGCATATACGTACTGATACTCGCCTGTCAGCTGGTCAGAATCGGAAAATGCTTCCGCCACTTCATCGCCTTCTGTGAAATCCTCTTCCCCTGTAGAGAACGGGTCTGCTTCCTCTGCTGTCTCATCCAGAGTCTCGACAGCTTCTGTATCTTCCTGCTGGATATCCTCTGTCTCGTCTGCAGCAGCTTCTGGTACTGCTACATCCTCTGCTGCTTCTTCTGTTATGTCTGCAGCATCCTCTATAGCTTCTTCTGCTACAGCTTCAGTATCCTCTGCCGTTTCCTCTGTGCTAAAATCCTCCGTATCTCCTGCCTCTGCCTCGGAAACCACGGCTGCATCAAGATCAGATGCCATTACAGCGGTCGGAAAGGTTGTTGCTGCCACTGCAAGACTTAAAATGCATGGAGCTGTTTTTTTCAATAGATTCCACTTCTGCATTGCTTATTCCTCCTAAAAATATGATATATTTATAGAACCCTTTCCAGGTTTACTATCGCAAGTACTGCGGATATGAGCATTCCCCTCTGCCAAACAATCATAAACCGGATCGCCGGGAGATCAGCTTCACTCTGCAATATCCTCCACACTATAGGAATCCGCAAGCAGGCTGAACCGCTCCTTCATCCCCTCAGTGAGATATACATGATGGTCTTCATCCACAAAAAGTCCGTCTGCACCGTAAGCTTTCAACAGCTGTGTCCCTTTTTCCACCCCCAGCACAAAACATGCTGTGGAAAGCGCATCTGCCTCCAGACCTGAGTCACAGACTACCGTTACCCCGGTCACTCCGCTTTCTGCCGGATAGCCGGTAGACGGGTCCATAATGTGGTGATACCTTACACCATTTTCGATAAAATATTTCTCATAATCTCCGGATGTGGAAAGAAATTCTGTACCATTTAAGGCAACCACACCAAGATAGTCATCCTCATTTTCAGCTCTGGGATCTGTCACTGCCACATTCCAAGAAGAACCATCCGGCTTGCTTCCGTAGGTCATGACACTGCTTCCTCCCAGATTCATAAGTGCTGCTGTTACATCCTTCTTTGTTTCCAGTTCTTTAAGGATCAGGTCACAGCCAATACCCTTTCCCGCTGCTCCAAGATCCAGAGAACAGCCCTCCTCCATGTGGACCGTATTTCCGTCAAGAAAAATCTTCTGATATCCGGAATCCTTCAGAACATTCTTAATTTCTGCTTCTTCCGGAATTTTCTGGTTTTCCCCTCCAATATCCCACAGGCGGATCAGCTTCCCGATGGTTGGGTCAAAGGCTCCGTCAGAATCCTCTGCGATCTTCAGAAGACGTTTCAGGTATCCGGAAAGCTCGTCGGAAATCTCCGTATCTTTTCCGCTGTCTGCATTCACCTTATAGATCTGGGACTTCTCATTGGTCCAGGAAAGAAGGTTCGTCTCCACATCTGTCAGCACAGCTGTCAGCTTACTGTTTATATCGTCACCTGTGGTATAGAGTGTTTCTGATACCACAGTATCCATTGCAAAATCTGTATCGGTATATGTCTGTACATCATTTTCCGAAGCAGCCATGCACAGCACAGGAAACAACACCGCAATTCCTGTAAATGTAGCTGTTGCCAGAAAAGTTTTCTTTTTCAGAGCCTGATATCTCATAGATCATTTTTCCTCAATTGTTCCAATGTGAATATTTTTTCTCGGGCATGCTGCGGCACATGCGTGGCAGCAAAGACATTCGCCGGATCTGCCTGTGTCGCCGTCGATATCCAGATGAGCCGGACATCTTTTTTTACAGAGACCACATTTCGGCGGACATTTCTCACGGTTTCTCCGAAACAGTGCACCCGGAAGGATTGGCATTAATGCAAAAACCGCTCCCATGGGACAGAGAAACTGGCAGAAAAACCTTTCCTGTGTACACATTCCCACAATGATCAGCACCAGGAGCACAATTCCCACCAGATATTTGCTGTTCGGGAGCCGTCCTGCCGTGAGCATGGAAAAAACATCCCACGGACTGGTTCCCGTAAGCTTTCCGTATACATCTGTAAGGCAGGAAAGCAGGATCAGTGCCAGTACGATATATTTGACTTTCTGAAGCCCGTGAACCATTTTTTCGGAAAGAGCCGGTTTCTTTTTTTTGTGAAAGCATTTCATCCGGATCCAGGAAAAGCCTTCATATACGGCATCTCCGAAAGATCCGAATGCACACGCATATCCACAGAAATGTCTTCCGAAAAAGCAGGTAAAGATCAGAAGCACTGCCATTACAGTCAGAAAGGAATTCCACTCCACCGGCTGACCGGCCGCAATGGCAAGAAAGATCGATTTGATACCTGCAAAGGCTGTAGAAAACAGAGACGGGGCGGCAATAAAAAATGCCAGCTGTATTCCCGCACGCATCAGCCTTACCTCCCGCTGTCTTTTTTTCATGAGTTTTCCGCCTTTCCAAGTGCCGCATCCACTGCGTTCAGGATTCCTGTGGAGCTGAACGTTGCTCCGGATACGGTATCCACATCTGTACTCTGAGCACTCAGGACGGAATTGATCACGCTCTCTGCCTGTGAAAGATATGCACTGTCCTCGCCTGGGGCGCTGACTACGTTGATGGATGTGATCTCATCACCGGCAAGTGTCACTTCCACCTGAATGGTCCCGCCGTATCCCTCGGCTTCTCCTGTATAGGTTCCATCTTTATATACATTATCGGAATCTGCGGTTGCTGTGTCCTCTGCGTCTGCATCGGATACATTGCCGTCTGAAGTGTCTGTTGTTTTGTCATCGCCTGCTGTATCTGTATCACTGCTGCCTGATCCTGCAGATGCTGCCTGATTCTGCATACGATTTACATAACTCGTCTCCAGCGCACTGAGAAGTTCATTCTGCTGCTCCTGAAGTGTATCTACCTTATCTGTCAGAGCCGCGATCTCTTTTTCATTTGCCTGGGCTTTCATGCTGCTGTTATAAAAAAGTACAGCCAGGATCACCAGCAGTAAGGAGATCACTCTCATATAAAAATTCTGATTTTTCATCTCTTTTCTCCCTTGTATTTTTAACAATTCTGTAAATTGCTGCATCAGACTCACGCTATGCGAACATATATTGCTACGTCAGATGCTCTCGATCCAGTCCTGTAATCTGCGTATAACTGTCTTTTGGATAAATTATATAGTTTTTATCCATATACATAAATTAGTTTTGATTAATCTTTTTTGTAAAATTAGACGATGCTAACTTACAGTTAGGTATTATATCACCTGTTTTTTTTCTTGTCTACACTTTTGTTAGTAGTCTATAACTTTTTCCAATATGAATTTTTCTGTTTTATGTCTTTTATAAAAGAAAAATCATCGCCACTCCTCCCTTTCCGTTGGGAACAGCTGTATGAATTATGGTTAGATATCATTAACTTATGTTTGCCTTTTAATTTCGATTATGATATGATTTTTTCTGAATCTGTAACAGAAATGGAGATTTGTTTTGAAGAAAAAAGAATTGATTTTTATTGCCGGGATCCTGATTCTGGCGGGGGTTCTCTGGCTTGGTTTTCAGATTGCGGGGAAACGTTCCCATAATACGATCCGTATTACCGTTGACGGAAAAGAATTCGGAACCTATTCGCTTTCCCAGGACCAGATCATCCACATCGGAGACACCAATGTCTGCGAGATCAAAGATGGAAAAGTTACAATGATCGAAGCAACCTGCCCGGATCATTACTGTATGAAACAGAAGGCTGTGGACGAGCACGGCGGTTCCATCATCTGCCTTCCTAATAAGGTTGTGATAGAAGGGGAAAATACTGCAGAGGATTCGGATTCGGAGAGTTCGCCTAAAATTGATGCGGTGACATAAAATCTCCGGAGAATATGCGCAATGCGTGTTCTCCGTAGATTTTTCTCTGACAGATGGTATTCTGTCTGTGCTATTCCTGCAACGATATTCCTGCAACAAATGAAAGGATTTATTTATGAAACGAAAAACAGCTTATCTCGGATTATTTGCCGCAGTAGCGATCATTTTTGGATACGTGGAGTCTCTGGTCCCTGTATTTACAGGGATTCCGGGTATCAAGCTCGGGCTTGCAAACCTGGCGGTACTTTTTATACTGGACCGATATTCCTTTAAAGAAGCGGCTCTCGTGTCCGTTGTCAGAATCCTGGTGATCGGATTTATGTTTGGAAATCTGTTCAGTATTTTGTATAGTCTGGCTGGCGCTGCGCTTAGCCTGACTGTGATGGATCTTTTGAAAAAACATTCCGGCTTCAGTCTGATCGGTATCAGTGTGGCCGGTGGTGTCACACATAATATCGGGCAGCTGATCGTTGCCATGATCGTGGTGAGCAATACGAGTTTGATGGTTTATGCACCGGCACTGCTGGTGGCAGGAGTCCTGGCGGGGATTCTCATAGGTGGGTTGACAAAGGAGGTTGTGGGACGACTTCCTTTGAATCTATAATTATGTGGTTTACTTTTTGGATTATGGTTTTCACTTTTTTAAGTGAGGGGAAATTGTGTGGTTTGATTTTTTAGATTATAGTTTTCACTTTTTGAAGTGAGATAAATTGGGTAGTTTGATTTTTTGGGATTGTAGTTTTCACCTTTTGAAGTGAGAGGAAATTGGATGGTTTGATTTTTTTGGATTATAGTTTTCACTTTTTGAAGTGAGATAAATTGGATAGTTTGATTTTTTGGGATTGTAGTTTTCACCTTTTGAAGTGTGAGGAAATTGGATGGTTTGATTTTTTTGGATTATAGTTTTCACTTTTTGAAAGTAGGTAATTTGCGAGAAGGGGAAGCACTCATAGTTGCGAAGGCCGTCTCCCCTTCTCGCGCTCTTCCCCTCCTGGCCACGCCGCTGTGATGCGTTGTGGAACGTGTAAGTGCATCGGCTCAGTCCTGTATTCTGCTGTATCGGCAGTGACAGGCTGAGCCGATTATTGATTCGGCCATGTATTCTGCTGCACTGGCAGTAGCAGGCTAAGCCGATTATTGATTCTGTCTTGTATTCTGCTGCACTGGCAGTAGCAGGCTGAGCCGATTATTGCTTCGGCCATGTATTCTGCTGCACTGGCAGTAGCAGGCTGAGCCGATTATTGCTTCGGCACTGTATTCTGCTGTACCGACAGTAGCAGGCTGAGCCGATTGTTGCTTCGGCACTGTTTATTGCTTCTTCACTGTTTATCGCTTCTGGCTGAATGGGAAAGTGGACTGCGTAGCGGGCTTGTTCTCTGGATTGTGGTGTATCGCTGTTATTCAGGAACAGGCTTCGCCAATATATTTACGTCAGCATAAATCGGCTCAACCTTCCACAGCCAACGTAGTAGAATCCATCGCCCCTCCAATATCTTCACATATTCCTACAACCTACAATAGCTGCGTGCCCGGAAAGGGGGAGCTCGAGGGGGAAAAGCGGGCTTCGCAACTTTGAGTGCTTTCCCCCTCGTACCTGCCCATGCCAAAATGGTCCCCCTGAAAGGGAAAGTACCTGCGTCTCAAGCATCCCCCGGAAAGGGCATCACCTGCGTCTCAAGCATCCCCCCGGAAAGGGCATCACCTGCGTTTCATGCATCCTCCCGGAAAGGGAAAACATCCTCCGGAAGGCGATCAGGCTTCGGTTTCATCGTGGAACTGCGGGATCGGAGTTACCGGGGGATAAGAATCCACCGGAGGTTCATCAAACTCTCCGGAAATATTCCGATAGAAAACTGCCATACAGGTTTCTATATAAGGCACCAGCCAGATCAGTGCCAGATACAATGTAAATATGGAAAAAATGATCCACGGAACAAAACTTAAGAGCATTTTCATATATTCCCAGTAATGTCCCTTCATAAGCTTTGCACTGGCTTTCAGTGCCTGCACTCCTTTTATGTCCGAATTATCGGACAGGATGTAATAGCTCATGGTGAACGGCATAGCTGCCAGCAGGTTCAGCGCGAACCCGAGAAGTGTGAGCAGCATGTAAGTTACTGCCCAGTTCATCTGCTCCTCCGTTGTATTTCCCATATTGCTTGTAAAAGAAAACCACGCCAGTGGAAGTGATGTCACCAGATTGATCAATGCCAGCACAAAGGATGCCACGATCACATGATCCGGCTGATGGCTGAAAAAGTACAGAAGGTCTCCGAAAGAGTAGGCTTCCCTTCTGGAAATATTCAGATAGATCCGGTAAAGTCCTGCGGAAAAAATACAGATCACCAGAGAAAGGACAAAGCTGAATACCTCTCCTCCAATGATCGCATACAGGGAATCTCCCGGAAAAAGTGCTGTGGAAATATAGCTTGAAACTGCGCTCATCGCCGCAACCGCAATACTCCCGATCACAGGGACCGTAAAATTACCGGCCAGAGTTTCCCCTGCCAGCTTCTTACAACCCTTCAGATTTTTTCTCATAATTCTGTATCCCTTCGTTATAGAAGGCGGAGACTCATCCAAGCCTCCGCCCCGTCATTTTTTACTTCAGATATATCATATTCTCATATTTCACATCTGTTTAGTCTGCAAGATTAAACGCATCATGTACCGCATTCATGGCACGTACGCCATCTTTCTCGTTAATGAGAACCGTCACACGGATCTCAGATGTTGCGATCATATTGATGTTCACACCCTCATTGTAAAGGCTTTCGAACATTTTTGCAGCAACACCCGGATTGCTCATCATACCTGCTCCTACAATAGAAAGCTTGGCAATGTTTTTCTCCGCATGAAGCTCAGAATAGGCGATGCGTGCCTGGTTAGCTTCCAGAACACCCATTGCATCGTCCAGATCATTTTTATCAACAGTAAAGGAAATGTCCTTGGTTCCGGCACGGCCGATAGACTGAAGGATCATATCCACATTGATATTTT
>OGPA01002889.1_pt1 | contig 11549 bp, 15 predicted proteins | sample 1552841 | NCBI WGS metagenome assembly OGPA01 (sample SAMEA2579916, study PRJEB22360) | human gut metagenome | reverse complement strand
GCTGTTGCAACTGGTTTTTCTTCTTCTGTTGTGTCTTTTTCTGTGTTTTCTTCTGATCATGGTGCCTCAGATAAGCTTTAATCGCAGATAAAAGTACACCGCTTGTCAGCTTCGTGGCACGGATCGCCAGGGTCACAGTTTTATTAGTTACTTCTTCCTGCATGCATTTGGTCCTCCCTTCCTACTGTACTTAACTGCTGTCCTCTATATAAATCATGGTAATCACTCTCCCCTCATCCTGATTCCTACTGCGATTCCTGCAGCTTCATCCATTCCATCTTCAGGTCCTGCTCCTGCATTCTCTGATCGGAACCTTTATAAATCACCGGCAGGCACATCTCCATCAGTCGACTGTAAATGCGCTGATGTTCCATATCCAGATCCGTCCTTGTCATGTCCTGATAAGACAGATTGGTTGTCACTATAAGTGGCTTTTTGGTACAGTACCTGCGGTCGATCACGTTGTAGATCATCTCCAGGGCAAATTCGGAATTCCTCTCAATGCCCAGATCGTCGATAATCAAAAGCGGATAAGATACCAAGTTCGCAATAATCTGATTCTTATCCGCATAGGGCTTCGTTAATTCATTTAATATTTTTGAGAAATTGGTCATCATGACACTGACTCCCTGCTCCATCAAAGCATTGGCGATGCATCCGGCAAAGAAACTCTTACCGGTACCAACAGGACCCATGATCACATAACCGATGTTCTTCTCCTGCATCTCCTTCCAGTCCTTCACATATTTCCTGGCAAGGTTCAGCTTGGGATTCTTCCCATTATCATTTTCAAAACGCCACTCACGGAAGCGATTCTCGGTAAGCCCGATGGTCTTCAGGCTCTGAACACGAATAGCAAATTCGCGTCTGGCCTCTTCTTCTTTTCTGGATTCCATGATGGCTTGATCACATTTACACAGACAGGATACGACTCTTACATTTCCCAGGAAGTTATATCTGTTCTCTTTACGCTCCTTGCAGACTCCACATCTGCGAAGTCCGTCTTCGTCGTAATAATCAGTAGGCCTCCTGGTGGAGTTCTCCTCTACTCTGCCTGCAATATCAGAAATAATATCTTCCACACTCATAGTCCTTTCCCTTCCGGCACATCATAATTCTTGGTGTTGGTACGCTTTGACTCCTTGGCAGCCCAGCTGCAGATCGTTGCATAATGGTTATGGTACTTTTTTCCTGTAGATTTCATATAGGATGAAAGCTTCTCGATCCAGTCCTTCCAGTCATACGGAAAGCGGCGTTGCAGCTCTTTCAGTTCCAGTTCCCTCAGGAAAACATTATGAAATGCTCCATACAAATGAGGATTTTCGGAAATCCCACTTATATCAGTCTTATTCCTATCAGTCTTACTCTTATTAGTATTACTCGTGTCCGATAGTCGGAAATCCGGATGTTCGCCTGTCGGAAATCCGGATGTTTGTCCTTCGGAAGTCCAGATGTCTGACTGTTCGGAAATCCGGATGTCTGTATTTCGGAAGTCCGGAGCACCTCTATTGCGATTTAATACTGAAGCAAAATTCTTCACATACAGGACATTTGGCTTATTACACCCGGTTCTTTTCCTTTCCACAAGGCCAATACCGTCCTCTCCGGTATCCAGTTCTTTCAGAATTTCATAGATCCTATACTTGGTCCAATGGAAGTATTCCATCATCTCCGACAAAGTGAACTGGATATAAACATTACCATTTTCGTCAATCCACCCATTCTTTCTGGAAAGACTCACCCGGTCGAGCATACATGATTTTGGCTTCTGTGGAAATGCTTCGAAATCTTGGATCCGTGAAGAGTACCTTGGGGATTTTGTAGAAAGCAAACTGTTCAGAATCCTGCTCCTGAAAGTAAGCAAACTCCTGCATAATTACTCCTGTTTCATCTGTCCATCTCTTTTTTCCATCTTCACTGCAATCTCCTTCATGCAGCCAAGAGCGAATTTCACAAAATACTTCTTCGCCTCACCCATACAGCAATGAAGGTCCTCAAGGTATTCCGGTGAACCATCAAAAACAAGGCTGAGCATAGTAAGTGCTGCCTTGAGCTGGCTGTATTTCTTTTTGTCATAAAGCTCTGTCATATAGTCAAAAATGGCCATCATATCATCACCGTGACCGGCAAACACATGACCAATTGTGATACCAAGCTCATCACCGAAATCCATGGCATCTCCATAGATTGCATCCTCGTCAACCTCATCATCTTCATCGATATAACCTCTGTAGGCCATATCAACCATCTTCTGATTTCTGCGGGAAAGAGAATAATAAGCCTCATCCTTATAGTCATAGAATGATGGAAGAGTTTTGCATCCATCTCCTTCTGCTTCATCTGCAGATTCTGCATCAGAGTTTTCTTCTGCTTCTTCATCGAGATCTGGATCCTCATCCTCACCTTCGAAAGATTCCATTGCTTTTAAGAAATCCTCCGGATCAAAGAAAACTGCAACTCCATGCATTCCAGGGATTCCCATGCAAGGTCTCATCATCTGATTTTCATTTTTGTCATTCGGCTCTTTCATCATCATACACATTGGTTTTTCCTCCATATCTCTCATCATATTTCCTGTAATATCCTTCACATAGATCTGGCATGGTCTTCCGGGATTCGGCTGTGTCACCACAACCATCTGTCCACATTTCTCCAGCTCATCAAGAGCCATATCCACACGATATCTGGAAGCATTCAGGTTTTTCTTCATTTCACTTTTGGGATAGATCACATAAGCAGTGCCATACTGATCAACCCAGCCATTCATCCTGGCCACATTTTTTCTATCCAGAAGAAGGGAATACAAAAGCTTTGCATCCGCAGACAGCTTCTCAAACTGCTTCTCCTGAAATAACATCTTGGGAATGTTCACACATTCCACAGGTGCATATTCAGATCCGTTAATCATGATTAATATCCTCCATCTTTTTATTTGCAGGGACATGCATCACTGGCTTTTCCTGTGTCACCAGATCAATCAGGCCTCTGTGTAATTCAATCGTTTTTCTTGCTTCATTCATGTCGCTCACCAGTTTTCGGAGATACAAAGTAAAGTAGAGAGCATAACCTTCCAGTGTTTCCTCATGAAGCGAAGCTACATAGAAGTCATCCAACTCACCTCTGACTCTGCTATCTGCAAAGCATCTCTGCACATAAAGATGAAGGTGCAGATACTTCTTTTGACTGGCCAGCTGCTCAATATATAAGGAAGCTGTCATCAGCTTGGTCAGGTCCAGGCTGTTATCCAGGAGTGCTCCGGCAAATACGGTTGCTTCCATAAGTGCTGACATCTGAATCTGCATATCATTGACCAGTTCCTTCTCATTCATAAATCCCTTACTGATCAAGAGCCCTTTATCTATCTGATTCATTGGCTGTCCTCCTATCGAAATGGTAATTCTTCATCGATGCCGTCCGGAACATTCATAAATCCATCATCATCCGGTGCAGGTGCAGGATTCGTATCCTTACCATCGGCAAATTCCAGGCGATTTGCAGTAACTTCTGCAGTTCGCATCGTCTTTCCGGTTTCTTCATCTTTATAACTGCCGGTCATCAGCTCGCCTGTCACCGCAACTCTCTTTCCCTTTTTGAAATAGTCTCTTGCGAATTCGGCCTGACCGCCAAACGCTGTTACCTTGATGTAATTCACATCCTTGCCATAATTTCTTGGCACTGCCAGATAAAAGGAAACGATCTTGTGTGTTCCATTTTCATTCTGGACTTCGCTGTAGCTGGGATCTCTTGTAAGTCTTCCCACGAGTGTAATCACATTCATTGTGGCTCCTCCTTCCTTAATTCATCTCATTCGGATCAACAGGATGAGCCGTCATCTGCTGATAGCAAAATCCAATGCAAGGTGCATGACTACTGTATGCGCAGTTGTAACAAGGATCCTTCTTTCTCTGCTCCTCACGAAGTTCATCTGCGAACATCTTGTAAATTACTTCTTTGCGACGTTTCGCCTCCAGGTACTTCTCCTCTGCTTTCTGGAATTCCTCTTCAATAATCGGAACCATACTTTTAAGAACCGGAGAGAAGATCTCATCCTCATCATCCCAGGCACAATGTCGCTGCATGCAACGGGCTTTCTTATCAATTCTTCCCGCATAGTACGGACACTCTGCACAAAAATGCTCTTTGAAGGTAACCTCATCGATTACCGGTAACTGTCCTCTGATATCCTTTTTAATTTCTCTTGCTTTCAAACATGGTCTCATCTGTTTAATCTCCTTTTCTTGGTTGCTGTTTTTATATTTTTTTACTGGCAACACAAGAATGTGGCAGAACCATAATTTCAAATGAAACGATCAGCTCTGCCACACAGCTTCTATTGTCAGTCACCCCGGAATGCACCGGGGCAATCATATTTTTCGTACAGTGCTCGTTTGTCTTGTTTACGCGTGTATCCCATCTCAGGGAACACCCAATCCGTTAGCGCCATCGCAGGCAGCCTCAGCCATATCTTGTATGGTCTCCAGGAACCTCACTCATCCTGGCCGACATCATTCGGGAGTCTCATTGTTAGTTCGCCGCTTTGCTCAGAAAGCCATCGCCGTAGCAATGCTTAAATGCAAACCTCTGTTTCTATTCATCCTCGGACCGATTGCCCTTGGACTTATCCGGAATCCTATCTGGCAGGACCCCGGCGGACTGGCAAGCTCATTCAGTTTTCAAGGTGCTTGAGCGGCTATCCGATTTTGAAATTTTTATCTGTAGCCTTCTCAGCTTCTAAATACAAAAAAGTCCGAAAAAGTTTAGGCAGATTTGAAAAAAATTTTTGAAATTTTAAAATTTGTGGGAAATGGCCAGAAATTGGCCGAAAGAAAGGTAAAAAAATAGCCCTACCAGGCTGTGATAGCCGGTAGAGCCATGAGATAAAATCATTATTCTTTTTCATTCATAAATGAATCGACGGTTTCAATTGTTTTTACTGATTCTTCTGTCAACAAACCATCATCTGTAAGTAATGGTGTATCTAGAATAGTCTTAATTGTAACAGCAGTACTCACACAAGAAGCAATTACTTTCTTGGATTCTTTGGAATATGCACGATAGTCTGTTCCTTCTGTCTTCACAATATCTTCCATTTTATAAAGCATAGGAAGAAAATATGCATCGAGTCTTGCGAGCAGATTATAGAACATATAGGTTCTTCTGATAGATTCACATTGTAATGATGCCGTATTAAGCTGTTCAGCAATCTGCAAAGCTTCTGCTTGATTAGTATAAGCCTGCTCCAAATTTTTCTTTGCAGCTTTTCCGGCAACAAGTCCAACAACCATTAATGCCGGGCCAGCAACTAATCCACCAAGCACTGCAGTTCCACCTGCCATACCTAAACCACCAGCAGCAAGTGAACCTCCGCCAAAGAATGCTAAGGTTGCGTTTGTTGCTGCGGCTCCACTTAATGATGCAATAGCAGTGCCCGTTGATGCACAGGCGAGTGCTTGAGCCGCTCCATATGCTCCAAAGGCAACTAATGCTCCACTTGTGGTTCCAAGTGCAGCTCCTCCTGCAATTGATCCGGCAAAATTAACCATTGATCTCATTTCCTGAAATTCACTCTCATCAATGTGTAATTTGCTCAGTTCTTCTAGACCTTCTGACTCCTTGAAATCAACATTTTTAATTTTAGTAAATGTATCAAGGAATCCTGTTACTGTACTATTAAGTACAAATAATTTTTCTTCTCCCAACTGACTCAGTGATCTTCCACATGCAAGTCTTTGAGAATTAAGTGTGTTCGTTGCGTCTTCAACTAACTCATTCGCGTTTTTATTAATCTTCTTTGCTGCATTTGCATCAACGCCTGCTTTGATTGATTTCCCTACGCCCACAGAACCAGTTGCAGCTGCAAACCCTATAAATAATAATGGTAATGGCATCTCAGTCCCTCCTTAAAGCGTAATTAAATCTTTGACACTCTCGAAAATAACATTCTTTCTATCGGCAATCTCATTTACCATTGCCTCAATTGTCAAATATGGTCTATCTGTTGTTTTGATCCATGCTACTTCTCTTTCCAGATCCATTAATGTGAGAATACTATTCTCCATTTCAAGGAATACTGCTTTATCAATATCAAGCTTTCGAACAATATACTTAAGCAGTTTGCGCTCTGCCTCTGCATATTCCTGATCACTATAGGCAATGGTCAGTAAATTCCACACCAACAGCTTAGGCGTAATATATGAATCCTTTGAATGTTTTGATTTATCTATTGCAGCCTCAACACCATCCTGAAGTACATCATAGTAATCATCCGGATCAATTTCTTTTTCTAATTGTTTTTTACACTCCTCAACAATCGAATCCTTGTGATCAGCAAACTCTGGGTCTATTTCATTACCGACGGTAAGAAACATCTCCATTTCACTGTCCTGTATTTCACCATCAGCAGCAATCAAATAATAAAATATTTTGGCAGCACTTTTAACAGAAATACTGGTGACTTCTATAATCTCATCACCTTCTGTAGATTCTTTTTTCTTAAATATATTCTTTAATTGCTCTGGAGCTTTAACATCAGGTATTTTAACATCAGACAATTTCACATCCGGTATCTTTACCTCTTCAACCGTATGCTTGATTGCGCCAGCTGCACCCTGCATGGTCTTTTTTAATCCTTTTCCAAAATCAAACTTTGCCATTTTAAGTACCTCTATTAAAATTGTAATGCCATATCAGAATCCATGAAATCATCAAACTCATCCTGATCAGCAAATTGACTTTCTCTTCCCAGTTTTTTCTGAATTGCTATATTACCTTTGATAATCAGATTAGAGTCTCCTGTAATCATGCCTTGGTTTATTAAATCAAATCCATTCATAAACGCCTCAATATCTTCTATAAGATATTCAGATAAACTTTCCTCCAACTGAGATTTATATATTTGCAGTTCATTCACTATGATAGTAGTCTTTGCTTGTGTCAATATCATCTTTTCGTGAATCAATTGAGCTTCTTTACTTTCGTTCGATACTTCCTTAACTATAGCGACGGCCGCTCTTCCTGCCCCAACATAATTAAATCTAGTGGCAAATTTTCCTGCAAATAAAACCCAATTTCCTCCAGATTCAACTGCAGCTCTAACAGCCGCGTCGGTGGTGTCAGCCATGGTAAATGTCATACTGGAAATCGTTATCATTCTTTCGACAGTTCTATTTCCAATAGGAATTACCTGATTCCAGCAAATACCTCTAACACCATGATTTGCAATTTCTGTAGCCAAATGAGAAACGAAAAATCCTAACCTTACAAATATCTCATTAAAAATTACCGGCACAGCCTGCTTTCCTAATGCTTTATACGCAGACAATTCATGTCTTAAATCTATTTTCTGCTTCTGATATAAATCATCAACTAATGCTGGAAGACCTGTATCTTTCAGAACCGGCAAGGCAGCCACTTCATAAAGTAAAGAAATGAAAACTCCCGGTATTCCCATTCCACCGCCAGCTGTATTCTTGGATCCACCCATATCACTAACCAGATGACCAAACCAATTATCTGCACATTTTGCAATTTCAATTATCATAGGTGTTGATGCCACCAAATGAATCAGTTTCTTTAACGGAGCCGGAATTTCCTTTTCTGTAGCTTCTTCATATTTATTTTCAGCAATAACCACAAGCCAATTCAAAACTCCAGTAATAACTGCCGGTACCAGGCTTCGTAATAAGTCTTCCTTAGTAGTTTCCACCATTACAAAATGCAGCTCACCCTCTTTATTTACGAATGTACCTACTCTGAGGAATTGAACTACAATTGCTGATAATAATCCAATCGGAGTTGGATGATGTGCCAGATCAGCAAGATGATGATTCTTTGCAGAAACACCAATACCTGCCCCTTTCCACACATTGTCTTGAGCAACTTTAAAAGCTTTTTCCAAATCACCAATTGCATCCTTCAATCTTGAACGATCAAAACCACGATTCTTAGCATATTCCTGAATAAAATTATTGACCTGTTCATGAGAAAGTGCAATGTCATTTCCTGTTATGATTGTTTCTCCCACAAACACTGAGTCGATAATACCTGCCATTATTCCACTGGCTATAGCAAATGCATAATCTGCTTTATCAGCATTATTTGTATATCTTTGTAATTCTTCGTTTACTCGGCTTAATGCAACATCTATTTCAGATTCTGATACATTCATATAAGTATCAATTGTAATTTCTGCATTCAGCAATTCGATGATCGCATTCTCTTCAGCTTTGTATAATTCACCTTGCATGTCACTTCACCCTTATAAAAATAACCGGCAGCCAATCATGACTACCGGCTCATTTATTTTCCCATATAATACAATTATATCATTGGATATATGTACTGTATACACAGAATGCTTTTGAGATCAAAAATATACTATTTCCCGTTCTCTCTTCATCCAATCTACGTCTTAACAAAAATAACTGATATGTTCCTGAATAACGCCTGTTTCCTGATACTCACGAAAGAATTTAAAAAGCATTTTACATGCCATCAGATCAATACCATCTGGACTTTTCATCCAGGTTCCACTGGCATTTTTAATAGTGACTTGACCGATCTCCAACATATTTGAAAAAGAATAATCTCTTGGTATTTTCTTTACAATCAACTTTTTCCTTCCACTTGGCATCCGCTTTATTCTTTGATGTATCTCTGGTTCAACCAATGCAGCTCTATCGATACATATTTCGCCGTCTTCCATCTTTTGCATTTCACGCCAGTCATCATTATTTACGTTATAACAGCAATAACTATAAATGAGCATAGTATCATCTGCAGTTATCAAATTCATATATCCACCGATTCCTCTACTCATGGCGACCATCCTTCCTCTCTTCAATAAATATCTCTTATTCTTTTGATGTTACCATTCTACTACAAATAGAAGTGCAAAAATCCGCACAACCAAAAAGAGCCTGATTCCAACCAGAACCAAGCTCTCAAGTCTTATCGATTCAAATATTCTTCTATATCAAATTCGATAAACTTATGTTTTTTACTCAAATATAGTGGATGGTGAGGATGCTTGAAGTTGCCTTTCTGAACCCAACGCACTGGAAATCTCTGTGAAATATCATATATTGAACGCAAATTATCCATTAAGTATTTCCGCTTTTCAATATTACCACCCCAGGCAGCCCAAATATCCAATGGACCAAATTCTTTTGTCAACAAATCCAAATATTTTTCAATCAGTTCAAGATTCTTCCGAATTGCTTTTTCAACCGGTTCATAATGAATATCTTCAGGGTTTGTAGCTCTCTGAGGATAAATGTTCATCATTACATAACCATCGTACTCAGAACTATCTTCTACGATCCCGCGAACTATTTTCATCGTCGGGTCAAGATTTTCTTCTCCAGGAACTGCAATACTAGGATTAATTCCAAATACAATTAATGGTCTTTTACCTTTTTCTCCAAGAATGTATCGATAGAGATCATATCCTTCCTTACCTGATTCATAGTACCATGACTCAGTATCAATCTGATCTGGTTCCTTGGTATTTTCTCTCATGATACGCTGTGCAGAGTACTCGATGCCTCTCATTCTACAGATACGTTCAAATAAAGCTTCAACATTTTTTCTTCCGTAATATGTAAACGGATCATCGGTGCACATCTCTTTATTAGTATGATCCGGCCAATCGCAACCAAACACCTGATATTTTTCTTTCTGCCATGGATCGACAATTCTAGCTTCTTTGTATGTAAACCATACATAATCTGATTCTAAAGCATATACTCCTTTATGATTCCAATGGTCCAACTGTTCCTGACAAAGTTTTTCTAATATTTCTAAATCTCTTTTATCAAACATACTCTTTTCCTCATCTCATGACATATCATAACCAACTAAAGTATAAAGCGCCGTCTCATTACCGGATATAATTTCTTTTGCTATTGTCAATTTTGTTGGATATGCTGTTTCAATGAACTCAAGTAAATCTCTTCCTGCAATAGTAACATCTACATTATAACCGAAAGGACGCTCAATGGAAATTGTTCCTTTTATACCAGACTGAACCTTATCATAAAATTCAACAACTGCTGACATTCCAAGTCCAAGCTCCATAAGTTGTTTGCCTTCTTTAAATACTCCAACCATATATGTTAATGGAACTTCCATTTCATCCGCTTCATTATTATTTTCTTCGTCAGCTTGTTCAAATGATTCCAAGAAATCAAATAATCGCAAAACAGTAGACTCATCCAGGCATACTCGCAGATAGTTTTCGTCTTCTCCATATTCTGGTCTTTCGTGAAGATAAATAATCAAATCGATGCTCTTATTCTTTTTTAACAGAAATTCTACTCTTCCCCAAGAAATACCAAAGTATGACTCCTCCATTTCATCTAAAAGCATTTTCTGAATATATTTTCTGGTTTCTTTCAAATGATCTTTGCTAATACCATCAGAAAAATCAACCTGAACCATTGCGTCACCTTCACCGTCCCATAAACATAAAAGATAAATCACCTTGTCTTCGTCTAGATTAAGCGTCAATTCTCCATCTAATGTACCGGTTCCGAACAGCAGCATTTTAGTCATAAGCATCCCTTCTTTCTTTTCATTCTCGACTCTTTCTTACACTATTATTATCTCAAACTAAGAGTACAAAAGTCCGCACACCCAAAAAGAGCCTGATTCCAATCAGAACCAAGCTCTTCCAGACCGATTACATTATTATGATTGCATTCCTAAATCACCATTTTTAGAATCCAGGAATAACATATACATTGACCAAAGTGCTTCTTCCATTCTTGGATCATCATCCGGCAGAATCTCTTCTATATCTTTACCCTTCACAAAGCACTCTTCGTAAACATATTGTGATAATCCCATTGCCTCTCGGAATAATTCAGATACTATAACACTGATGCTTTGACGAAAAGACTCCAGATTCTCTTGGTTGACATGGTACACATTCGCCTCATCAATTTCTTCCTCTGTCCTTTCCAGTTTACTGAGCACCTGATACTGTCTGTAAACTGCTTCTCGATCTGCTGCCGGAAGCTTTGCATACTCCCATAATAACCGAACCATCTTTCCATCCATCTCTTCTGGAAGTGGTGGTAACTGTATATATCCATCTTTTTTCTCAAACATTTTTCTTAACCTCCGATAATAAATCTTCCGACACCATCTCTTGCTTCTGTCACAAGTGCCAGGATAAATGCGCCTGCAACTAATACTCCTACCAACATGAATTCAGCAACACCCAACAGGATATAATTCATGAACTGGGTTCGGTACCAGATAATAGTACACACAAGCATTGCTCCAAGAAGTAGGCCAACGAGTCCCTTTGCAACGCAGTAGAGATTAACTACTGCGCTGACACATACTCCGATAAAGGCAAGGATCAGCCATACCGGAATGAGTAATAATCTTCCAATGAGTTTTAAGATAAATAATATCACTCTCATAAATTCTCCTTTCAGCCAGCAAACTGTGGCATATCATGATTTACTTCGGCTCTGTAATATCCATCAATGGTCGATGGAGCATTAAACAGAGTCGCCAGTAAATACTTCTTGATGTTT
>OGPA01002885.1_pt1 | contig 11565 bp, 12 predicted proteins | sample 1552841 | NCBI WGS metagenome assembly OGPA01 (sample SAMEA2579916, study PRJEB22360) | human gut metagenome | reverse complement strand
TATCCGCGCAGCTACCAGAGGGAGGTGATTTGATTGAAAAAAATTCATGACAATCCCAATTTATATTGTTACGACTTAAATAACGCCAGTTCTTCCACAGAATGTACTGGCCTGATTCCTGTACCGCCTCAATCAGAGGACGAACAGCAAGCTTATAATGACATTTATCACTACGCCATACCGGAATTGGATAAAGACAAAAATCCATAACTACACCAACTATCTGTACAAAAAAGGGACTGCGGCACCGCTAATTTCAGCAGTGCAACAGTCCCTTTTCCACGCAGCCCCAAGCAAACCTTTACAAAAATCCAAACTTTGGAAAATTTGATCTCCTTGTTTACACCACACGCTTATTTACGATTTGGATTTTTAGGGAACCAGCCTTTTTCCACCCGTTCCCGCTGCTCTTTTAATTCCCCGATACTCCATAAAAAAGAACAGCCCAGCACACCCAGCAAAGAAGAACCAACTGTATTCTGCACCAGCAAAGAACAAGCGATGCAAACAAGTCCTGCAACTAAAAACGCCGGCCATACTTTATCCGAAAAGTAATATTCACATTTAATTACAATCGGATGAAAAATCCCAATAATCAAAAACGCTGCCACACTAATAATCAGTCCTAAAAAATTCATATGAATCCCCTTTTCATTTTTATGCCAATCTGCTATGCTATAAAATAAATGAGAGCCATTGTTTTCTATAGCTCGTAACAGTATAGCATGAAACATATTTTAGGCAATAGCCAAAATGAAATTGATAAAACATCTTAATATTCTTATCATTTTGCATAATTTGATTTACAGTATTTTAACCATAAGGAGTTGTCCCATGATTTCGTATATTTTATTTGACTTAGACGGTACTTTGACCAACCCCAAAGAAGGCATTACAAAATGTGTGCAATACGCTTTGGACGCCTTTGGTATTCACGAACCGAACTTGGATAAACTGATTCCCTTTATCGGTCCGCCATTGCTACAGTCTTTTCAAGAATTTTACGGCTTTACACCAGAAGATGCCGTTGCCGCGGTGGAAAAATATCGAGAACGGTTCAGCACCATCGGCTTGTACGAAAATTTCCCTTATCCAGGCATTGCACCTATGCTGCAGCAGCTGCAGGCCCAAGGAAAAACGCTGGCTGTCGCATCCTCCAAGCCCACTGTTTTTGTAAAACAAATCCTGGAAAAATTTGAACTGAGCCAGTATTTTGCCAGCATAGAAGGCAGCAATTTGGACGGCACCCGCACCGACAAAAAAGAAGTTATCTCAGCAGTATTGCAAAACTTCAACAATCCGCCGATGGAGCAGCTATTAATGGTTGGAGACCGCAAATATGATGTAATCGGCGCAAAAGAGTTGGGGCTGCCCTGCGTAGGCGTCCGGTTTGGATTTGCTGCGCCGGGCGAATTAGAAAGCAGCGGCGCCATCTATATTGCCCAAACAGTTGCCGATCTGCATCAATATTTACTACAACAATAAGATACAACCCCTTTTCATATTCATATGCACTATTTATCCATTTGATGGAGAACGCTGTCGCACCCTAAAAGTTGGTGTGACGGCTTTTCTTTTTACAAAAAAAGAACCGGACTGACAACGCTCCGGTTCTATCAATCATACCAGCTGTACAATTCTTTATTCTCAACAAAACGCCCTGCTGAAGATAAAAATGGCAGTGCCAGCCCATTTTTTATACTGTTACTTAATTTTTAGCTTTGCGATACCCCGCCGCTATCGCTTCTTCTTCCGATGAAAAAATTACCAGATATTTGGAATCCAACATGCCTTCATAATAGGATTGTCCCGGGCAATGATAAATTTTAGAATTGGAATTTCCGCGAATCTCAGTTACTTCCTGCCCTGTTGCCTGGCTCGGTTCTTCAGCCTGTTGGGTCAGAGAACTGTTACCGGTGGCATAATCAATGGTAATGCCAGGCTGCACGTTATAAACAAAGACATTAAAACAAATTCCCTGACCGTCGTCCTCCACAGACAACGCTTCTATCTGTACACCGTCCGCTACTAAGTGATCACCTGCAAATACAGGCGTTACCCGATACAGCACATGATTTTCCGTTTCTTTTACATAATCCGCCACCATATTTTCAAAAGGCAGCATCCCCTCCACGTTCATATAACGGGTGCCTGTAATCAGATTTTCCTTGTTGGCGTTTTCTCCTGTTAATTGAAAACCAATTAAGTGACAGCGATTATAGAGATATTTACCATCTACAATATCATATTTTACCGTCTGCCAACCTGTCGGCTTCACCTGACCAATACTGCCTCTGTCCTCGGTAGGCATCAGATCAATGCCAATATTGGCCATCGCTGTTCCGCAGCGTCCCAGAGAATCCAACGGACTGTACTGCTCATAAGAATCCAGCACCAATTCATCGGCAGTAAACGTCGGCACATTATCATTTAAAACGCTATACGCTTCACCGGCATAGTTTTCGATAGATGCGCCTGTCGTTTCCACCGCAGCAGGTTCTGAAAATTCACAGCCAGTCAAACTTGTCAGACAAAAAAATAAACAAACCAGCAGCAAATATTGCAATTTTTTAGAATGGATCAATTTTTTCATGTCTTATCTCCTGTAAACTTCTTTTGTAATTTTGGGGTGGGAATAACCTGCAAACTCTTCCGTTGATACCAAAGTCCAATCATTTAACGAAATATCCAAATAGGTGTCAGCTGGATAATGACGGTTCCAATGGTATATGACGATCTGCTCCAATTTGGACAGATAGGGCGAAAGCGATTCCCGTTCCACAAAACACCACGCTCCATCTTCCGCTTTCTGCAAAAACTGCGTTTCAACCCGCAGCTGCGCCTGCGGCATCTGGGCAAAAAGCGAAGCAGAATACGGTTCCATCCACAAATAGCCCGAACAACTGTGTAAAATATCCTCACAAACCAGACGGTCCCGGCTTACCCGCCGTCCATTAAACAACATCCCATTTCTCTCATCCACGCACACAACTACAATCACATAGCCACCCCCTTATAAAAAGTCTATTGAACAATCGCTATTATATCACATAAACCATAATATAAGAATATCTGTTCGCAATATTTTTTATTTTCTCTGTCATTTTTTCAATTCTGCAAGATGCATTTCTGGAATCACACATGCTGGATACATTTAACCATCATCTCAAACGCACCTGTGAAGCGTTAGGCATTACCTATCGAAGCAGTCACCAGATTCGCTTCACCAATGCAACTTTATTTGCCGAAGCAGGAATTCCAATCACTGAAATCAGTACTATGCTGGGGCACAGTAACACAGCCACAACAATGCATTATATTCGGCAGTCAAAAGTAAGTGCCACTACTGCAACTAAGATTGAAAATTTGCTAAATTAATCATCCGTTTTTTTCAAAAAATAAAAAGTGTAATCAAAAAAGATGATTACACTTTAGAAATTTCAGTATTTTTTTATTGCACAAAATTTACAAAGCGGGCATTGAAGCCGCTTTCAGTCGATTCTATTCTCAAAAAAGTGTAATCAAAACCTTTGATTACACCCTAAAAATCACGTTTTGTAATGACACCTGTAAAAAGTCCGCAAAGCCGGATTCTATGCGGTTTTTGTCGAATTTTTCAGTTGATAAAAGTGTAATCATTTTGAGGTTATGTGTAATCAAGGTTTTACACAAAGAGAAAGCCCCAGAATCCCGTTTGTTAACAGGTTTCTGGGGCTTCCAAAAAGATGCCGGAGACCGGAATCGAACCGGTACGAAGGTTTAGCTTCGCAGGATTTTAAGTCCTGTGCGTCTGCCAGTTCCGCCACTCCGGCTGGAGGCGACACCCAGATTTGAACTGGGGCATAAAGGATTTGCAGTCCTCTGCCTTACCGCTTGGCTATGTCGCCGAACCAACTGACATTTATAGATTATAGCAGGCCACCTATAAACTGTCAACACTTTTTTCAAAAATTTTCAAACTTTTATTTTATCTTTGATTTGGTTAAAGATATTCTCCCCAATTCCATTGACTTGCTGCACCTCTTCGATTGTTTGAAAAGGACCTTTTTGTTCGCGGTAATCCAAAATAGACTGCGCCTTCACTGTACCGATTCCTGGTAATTCCATAAGCTGCTGCAAATCAGCCTGATTTAAATCAACCAAACCGTCTAAACTATTATCTTTGTTTTCCTGCGATGTATCGCCCATAAAAGGCACAACTATTTTTTGACCATCTGCCAAAACTGCAGCCCGATTCAGCATGTCAATATCTGCCTCTGCTTTTACTCCGGCCAATTGTAAGGCATCGTCCACCCGTTTTCCCAGTTCCAGTTTGTACACGCCTGGATGGTCTACAGCACCTGCCACATGCACCGCAATCTCTGCGGCAGAAGTGACAGGTTCTGCAGGTTCTTCATCTGTTTCTATATAGAAAACCTCTGGTTCTGCATCTGTCAATGGCAGCGGCTTCCAAAACAAAATAATCAGTAACACCAAAGCCGTTCCTGCCAAAACCCATCGGTAATCAATGTTCTTCACTGGTATCCTCCATTTCAAAATGCAATACATACCATTTTTTATTTTGCTCGATCAGCTGAAAAATAACATTACTGTGAATTTGTTGTTTTTCATCATCAAAACCGCTCAACGATACAAGACAAAGCTGTCCCTGTTCATTGGTATTTACCATTAACAGACGCATATGAGTAACCAGACAAACCTCCTGAGCGCGGGAGTTTTTTTGCATTTGTTCCAGCCCTTCTGTATTTGCATAAAATGCTTCTTGCTCTTCCTTGCTTACGTCCTGCCCCAAGGACAAACGAATAAAAATACTGCCAGCGCCGGTCAAAGTTTTTTCAAGCTCCGCCATCGGTTCGGTAGCAGCCTGTTTTGTTACTTCAAGCCGACTGAAGGAAATGATCTCCTGGGCAGGGCCGCTGCAATACCCGGTTTTACCATCTTCACTGAGAAGAATGCTGCTTCCCGATACAGTCCATTGCTTTAATTCTTCCCCTTTATTATTCACAAGATGCAGCTCATACAGATTGGCAGTATCATCTTCACTGGCAGTGGTATAAATACACCTCCCGCCGGCAATAAACTTGGCATCATAAACATAAGAATCTGTTAGTTGCACACTCTTATTTACCTGATTCACGTTTGCAATATACGTTAAGCCAAAATTGTCGGCACCGCTCAACAGCACACTGCGCAGATAATGATCCCGATAGCTGCCTTGGCCTACTACCTTTACGGTTTCTTTTTCTTTATTGGCAATTACTGTATAAATGGCCTCATCATTATCTGCTGTGGTTCCCCACCGTGTCCCATAATAATAAATTTCATCCAACTGTGCTTTATAGTACAATCTTTCGGCAGTTTCATACAGTTCCGCTTTTTTTTGCGGCTCTACATAGTACAATAACCCAACTGTATTATACGGCTGCTCTAAATATAATTTTCTGCTTTCCAACGGCGACCAGAAAAAGGTTGACACAGACTCTGTCTCCAATTCATTTTCCAGCACCACTTTCTTTTTTTCTATATCGTAAACAGTTAGTACACCTTCACCATTAAATGCTATCATGGTATTATCTTGATTCCAAGCGGTTTTTACAATAAAGGGGCGCTTTTCAGCAATTAACTGCACGGTATTCGTTTTTTGATCTGCCACGTATAAATTTACTAACACACGTCCCGGCCCTTTCAAAATAGAAATATCCTGTTCCGGCAAGGCTTCTTCATAAAAAATAAATTGACCGTCTGCGCTGGCAGCCAAAAAAAGCTGTTTTTCTGATAGCTTTTGCTGATAAATATTTTCAGTATTAAATGTAGCTGTATTGTTGATATCCAACCAGTCAACCACGGTATCTTCTGTCGGCTGCCCGCCTTTTTCCACGATATACACATGGTTATCCAAATGGCCTTCCCCTGTGCAGGCCGTTAAACCAATAATTGCTGCAAAAGATAATATAATCCCTGCCATTGCTCGATAGCGCATATTGTCACCCCATTATCACCTAAAAAATAAAAACAATTTCATTTCAAATTACACCGTACGTTCAATAAAATCCTGCAAAACAACTGCTGCTTCCCCGCGGGTTAATTGTTTGGATAGCGGAAACGGAACTGCAAGCTTGTCCCTTTCCTTTTCTTCGACCAATTGCCATAAGCATCTTTGAAATGTTTGATGATCAATTCTACTATTCGGCGCATCAGCCGACGTAAATAATTTTTGCTCTAAGGCCCAATTCCAGTCAGCAGAATACCAAAATGCTTGATTGTTTGACGGTATCGACGATTCGATTGGCATCAGTCGATGAAGTACAGCAGCAGCCATCGCTTTAGTAAATGGAATATCCGGTTCTATTCTATAGGACATTGTACCACAAAACAAATTTCTTTTCGTTACAAACTGTAATGCTTGCTGATACATGTGGTCGTCTATATCCACAAATTCTACCACTGGCTGTACCCAGCTGTAATCCCCTACCGGGTTTTCTACTGCATGAACTTGTGAACGGAACTTTAGCTGATGATCTTTTATGGCGCACCAAGCCCACATTTGTTCTTTTTGCTCATGTTTTATTGTAACAACCGCGTCATTCGGAATAAATTGCGCCCAAACCACATCTCCGGAATAACATTGCTGCCTGATGCGTTCTCGTTGCCCGTCGCTCCATTGCCAAAACACATAATTTGGCGCAGGAACGGCAAAAACGGTTTGCCTATCCTCCACAATACTTCCGCCTTTTTGTGCTTTTAAAACAGATTTTTGGTGGTTTAATTCTGTGGTGGAATCTACCCATCCTATATCAGATGGTGTCGTGTTTTCTGGTTTTGCCGAATCTTCTCCCTCATCGGGATTCTCTGGCTCAGCTGAACCTTCTTCGTCCGATTTATCCGGTTCATTTGAACCATCTCCCTCGTCAGGCTTCTCTGGCCCTGTTGAACCTTCTCCTTCGTCAGGATTCTCCGGCTCTGGTGGGCCCTCTCCTTCATCGGGATTTTCCGGCTCTGGTGGACCCTCTCCTTCGTCAGGATTCTCCAGCCCTGTTGAACCTTCTCCTTCGTCAGGATTCTCTGGCTCTGGTGGACCCTCTCCTTCATCGGGATCCTTTTGGTCAGATAAGTTAATAATATCTATTTCTTTTCCTGCAAAATGTTCTTTCACAATATTCGCTACTGTTTCATTGCCAACTACAATTTCTTTCAACTGAGGGCAATTATAAAAAGCTGTTTTTTCAATTGCAAGATCCCCTGTAATGTGTTTAATCTCTACACGATACAAATTGCTGCAGCCTTGAAAGGCATATTTTGGTATGATGTGAACACTTTCTGGTAAAGTGATTGTGGTCAAATTTTTACAACGTTGAAACACGCTTTCTCCAAGTTTTTCTAAATTTTGAGGCAAAGTTACGATTTGTAACTGTTCACATCCATAAAAGGTCTTGTTGCCAAGAGAGGATATAGTGTCCGGTATTTCAATGTTTTCTAAACTGGTACATTGCTGAAATGCTGCTCCGCCTAAAAAAGTCAGATTTTGGGGCAGAGAAACATTTTTTAATTGGGTACATCCCTGAAAAGCACCCTGATGGATATTTTTTATTGTGTTCGGCAATTGAACGCTATAAATGCTTTTCTGATTCAAAAAGGCTTCTCTGCTAATCGCTGTTACAGTATGCCAATTTTCTTCTAGTTGTACAGCTTGGGGAATTACAACATTTGTTTCTGCGCCGCTTATGTATTTATATAAGGTGGCTTCTTGTGTTCCCGTCTTGATATAATGACACTGCAAATTTTCTTCTCCATAACTGATCGTAATCGACCAACATGAAATCAATACGACTAACATCGTGCATACTAGTTTTTTCTTGCGAGATACTTTCTTCATACCCATCCCCCTAAGTTTGTAATTTCCATAATTTTCTATCTGCATTTAACATATCACAAAAGTATCCCTTGCGACAATAAAAATCATACGACAAAAAATTTAAGTTATTTTGGTAGATAGGCATTCTGTGTCCCGTTGCTTACAAAATTTTTAACAAAACAAAAAATTTCAGTTTTATTCCATCATTTTCTCCATTTATTGAGCGTATTTTTCACTCTATTATGAAAATATTTTTATATAATTGATGACAGATGCTAATAAAACAGGTATTGAACCAAATGCCTGTTATAATATAACAACTTATCTGGTGCAATACCTGTTTGCTCAAACAATTTATTTAATTTCCGCACTCAATACTGATCTCGTTAAAGGTACCTAAGATATCTTCCACTTGGGTTTTTGCTTTTTTGTCTGCATCGTAATCCAAAATTGCATGACCTTGATGCATCATAATCAAACGATTCCCATAATCAACTGCATAACGCAAATTATGGGTTACCATCAGAGTGGTCAGCTGTTTTTCCCGCACCAATTCATCGGTCAGTTCCATAATAATTTCTGACGTTTTTGGGTCCAACGCAGCTGTATGTTCATCTAAAATTAAAAAATCCAGCGGTGTCATTGTGGACATTAAAAGCGCCATCGCCTGCCGTTGTCCGCCGGACAAGGCTCCTACTTTTACATATAACTTATCTTCTAAACCCAGTTTTAAACGTGACAATTGCTCCTGATAATAAGAAATTCGTTTTTTATTAATGCCGGCAGTTAAGTTAAAGGATTTTCCTTTGTTATCTGCCATGGCCATATTTTGCAAAATGTTCATAGAGGGACAGGTTCCTTTTCCCGGATCTTGAAAAACCCGGCCAATAAATTTAGAACGCTGATATTCTTTTAACTTGGTGATACTTTTATCCTGCACCAAAATGTCACCGCTATCCAAGGGAATGCTGCCGCAAATCAAATTCAGCATTGTTGTTTTCCCGGAGCCATTGCTGCCGATAACAGAGATAAATTCCCCTTTGTTCACTTGCAGGTTAAAATCTGAAAATAAGGTGGTTTCATTTACCGTTCCAATATTATAGGATTTACAGATATTTTTTAATTTAAGCATGACGTTTCCCACCTTTCTTTTTGCCTGTACTGATGAGAAGTACAGCTAAAAACAGTACTGCTGTAATCAATTTCATATCAGTCGCTGACATGCCCAATTTGATAGCACCAGCATAACACGCCTTATAAATAATAGCCCCGATCATTGCTGCAGTGGTCCCCTTCACAAAGCCAAAATTTTTGAACAAATTGGTACCAATGATAACGGCAGCCAACCCCAGTACGATAGAACCAGGACCCATACTAACATCAAAAAAACGCTGCTGCTGGCATAATACAGCACCGGACAAAGCTACCAAACCGTTAGCTAAAATCAACCCTAAAATTTTCACTTTCCCCTGGTCTTTAGCCAAAGCTGTTACCACTTGTTGATTATCACCAACTGCATATAGCAAAAAACCGGATTTGGTGTTCAAATACCAGTCCATTAATAGTTTACACAGTAAAATTAACAAACCACTGATAATCACCACCGTGTAAGGTTGTAATACTTCTGGCAGCATCATTGCCAGACCGCTGTTAAAAATGGTATCTCCAGTAAAAATCGGCAGATTTGCTTTGCCGTCGGCAATATGGATATTAATGCTGTACAACGCAGTCATCGTAATAATCCCAGACAACAAATCCCGTACGCCACATTTTACATGGATAACACCGGTAACCAATCCAGCCAGACAGCCGGCTCCAAAAGCCAGTACTAATGCCAGCCAAGGATTGAATCCACCGGTAATTAAAATTGCTGCTACCGCAGCTCCCATTGGGAAAGTACCATCTACCGACAAGTCAGGAAAATCCAGTATGGTATAAGTAATATATACACCCAGAGCTAAAATTCCATAAATAAACCCTTGCTCCAGAATGCCGATTAAAATATCAGTCATTATAAAAACTCCTCTGCATCATTTTACACCGAAACGGTAAGACAGACTGCACTTATTTGTGCAGTCTGTATAGTCAACTTACTATATCATCTTGCTATTATGCTTCGTTGGTCACATCAGCTGCTTCAGTCACTGCCATATCTTCTGGAACAGTCAGACCAAAGTTTGCCAATACTTCACTGTTTACTACAATATCATTATCCGTAATGGTTTCATATGGAATGGTGGTAATATCGGTACCGTTCAAAACATCAGCAGCCATTTTGCCAGTCATAACGCCTAATTCGTAATAGTCAATATTGGCAGCTGCTGCACAACCCAGTTTTACCTGTTCAAATTCGGAACCGAATACTGGAATCCCTTTGGCGTTCGCTTTATCTAAGATCAAACCCAAAGAAGTTACAACCATATTATCAGTCAAGTTGGTTAAACAATCCACTTCGTTCAAGATGGCATCCGCAGCCATTGGAATATCGGCAGAAGCGGAAACACCTTTTGTAACTAAGGTGAAATTATAATCTTTTACGATTTCTTCTAAACGAGCAATATTGGAAACAGAATTGGCCTCACCGGTATTATATAAAACACCAATTGTTTTTGCTTCCGGCATCAGTTGACGAATCATCGCCACTTGTTCGTCCAACGGCAACAGGTCAGATGTACCGGTTACTGCCATACCAGATTTGCTGTCTGCTGTTGCCAAACCAGCTTCCACCGGATCAGAAATCGCAGTATAGATAACTGGAATTCCTTTTGGCTCTGCTGCATTGTAAGAAGCTTGTGCAGATGGTGTTGCGATAGCACAAATCAGGTCTACGCCATTAGAAACATGGCTCTGAGCAATCTGATTGGCAATGCCCGAATCAGCATTGGCATTGGTATATTCAAATTCAACATTTTTGCCTTCTTCAAAACCGGCCTGGCGCAATCCTTCAATAAAACCTTCACGGCAGTTATCCAATGAACCGTGATCAGCAAACTGATTGATGCCAATAGTATAAGTTTTATCAGTACTTACTGCATCCGCATCTGTATCATCTTTCTGCCCACCACAACCAGTCATCAAACCTACACATGCCATCAAAGATAATGCTACGCCTAATTTTTTTAATGTTTTTTTCATGATAATACGCTCCTTTTTATTTGTTCCACTATTATTTCTGAATCTGTCCTCTTTTTATTATACAAGATATTATCCACCAGTCACTCAACATAAAACCATCCCCTTTATCTGTCTAGGCAATAAAAAAAGCACTCATCCCTCTAAAGGGACAAGTGCGTTATCTCTGCTCCTGCGGTACCACCCAAATTAGCCTTACGGCTCACTCATTCCATACACCATCATGTATGCTTCCTTGATAACGGGTGAAGATCCCGGTAATGTCTACTTTATGTTCAACATACCCTCATAAGCCCATTCAATACAACCCATTATACTGCAATTTCACCATCTGCAGCTCTCTAGAATAATAGATTTTGTACCTACTCTTCTTAATCAACGGTTTATTACTTATGTTAATTATAATATGTGATTTCAACTTTTTTGTCAACAGTTTTTTATCTTTTTATTCAATAATTATAAATAACAATCTGCTGACAAAAAGAGAAAAGGTATAGAAACAAATGAACTGTCTCTATACCCCTTAAGCATATCCCGGCAATGACCTACTCTCCCACGAAAAGAATACGCAGTACCATCGG
>OGPA01002881.1_pt1 | contig 11577 bp, 9 predicted proteins | sample 1552841 | NCBI WGS metagenome assembly OGPA01 (sample SAMEA2579916, study PRJEB22360) | human gut metagenome | reverse complement strand
GGTCGCGCCCTTGAAGTTGAACGTCAGATTGTCCAAATGCGGCCCGCGCAGCGTCAAGCGGTTACGCGGTTTGGTAAAACCGCGTAACTTAGTAGTTGGCTTCGTAGCCGTTGCCGTCGCCGGTGGGCTCTTCGTAGTAGTCCGAATCGCTCGAATCGCTTGAGTCATCGGAATCGTCAGAGCTGACCGATGAGGTTGCGGTACCGTTTGCGTAGTCGTCAGACGTGTTGTTGTTCAGGTCGCCGATCGTAGAGCTGGAACCGTCGGAAAGACCCATGGTGTTGGGACCCTTGGGATCCTTGCCGGCATCGACGCGCTCCATCATTTCCTTGAGCTCGTCCTCGTAGACAAAGACGTAGCTCACACCGTCGATCATGGTGCTGTCGTCGGCGTACGAGGGCAGGTTGGCCGAGTAGATACCGTCGACATCCATACCGCGCATGGCGTTGACCGTAGCCACGATATCCTGAACGCTCATATCGGTTACAAGCATATCGGACAGCGAATTAACCAGGCCAAAGATCTTCGTGGCATCGAAGTTATTGAGAATCTGGTTGGCAAGGGCGCCAAGCACCTGACGCTGGTGGCGCATGCGCGTGTAATCGCCGTCGGCATAGGTGTAGCGGCAGCGGGCATAGGTAAGGGCGGTGGCACCGTCCATATGCTGCTGGCCAGCGGTAATCTTAATATCCAGGTGCTCGGGGTCGTCAACATCATCGGTTGCGTTAATGTCGATACCGCCAACCGAATCAATCAGCGCCTGCATACCGTCGAAGCTGACCTCGGCATAGTGGGAAATCTGAACACCGCACAGCTCGTTGACCGCCTCGACCATGGCCTCGGCGCCGCCAACGGTATGGCAGGCGTTGATCTTCATGGTCTCGCCCTTGTACTCGACCTTGGTGTCGCGCGGAACGGAAATGAGCGTCGCCTGCTTTTGCGTGGGGTCGATTCGTGCCAGGATAATCGAGTCGGCGCGATACGTATCCTCGCCCGGACGGCCGTCGGTGCCAAGAAGCAGCACGTAGAACGGATCCTTTGCCTCATCGGTGTCAACCAGAACCCGACGCAGATTGTCGGTAATGACATTAGAATCGCCGAGCTTGCCCATAATGGTGGCAAACCACAGGCCGGCAGCGGTAGTGGCACTCAGCAGCACGCCAAGCACGACAATGAGCGCGACGTGACGAATCGTGTGGCTACGACGGCGTTGGCGAGCGCGCTCGGAATAGCGAGCCACGTTATCGCGACTGTAGATCTTGGCCTGCGCACCAGTTGAGGGTCTTCGGGCGGTGGTATCCGCGAGGGGCTTTTTATTAAACATAGGCAACCTGTATTAGTAGATGACGGGATCGGGGACGGTAGCATGCTCGACATGCGCGCCGAGCGCCTGCAGCTTTTCGACAAACTGCTCGTAGCCGCGCTTGATGTGATGAATGGCCGAAACCTCGGTCGTCCCGTCGGCGATCAAGCCCGCTACGACGAGGGCCGCTCCGCCACGCAGATCGGGCGAGGTAACCTGTGCACCCGAGAAGCCCTTGACGCCATGAATCATGGCATGATGACTCTCGATACGAATGTCGGCACCCATGCGCACCAGCTCAGAGGCAAACATAAAGCGATTCTCGAAGATGTTCTCGGTAATAACGGAACTGCCGTCGGCAAGGGCGGAGAGTACCATAATCTGTGCCTGCATGTCCGTCGGGAAGCCGGGGAACGGAAGCGTCTGGATGTCGACCGGCTTGATACGCTCGGCACGGTTCACATGGACGCCATCCTCGACGCGCTCGCAGTCGATACCCATGAGCTCCATCTTCTTGAGCACCATGCCCAAGTGAATGGGGCAAAAGCCCGTGACATCGATACCGCGATCGTCGGCCATCAACGCACCGGCAACGATAAAGGTACCGGCCTCGATTCGGTCGCCCACTACGCGATGGGTAACAGGATGCAACTCTTCCACGCCCTCGATGGTCACGACAGGCGTGCCGGCGCCGACAATCTTAGCGCCCATCTCGTTGAGCATGTTGGCGAGATCGACGATCTCGGGCTCGCGGGCGGCATTGTCGATAACCGTGGTGCCCTGCGCGCGCACGGATGCCATGATGAGGTTCTCGGTCGCACCGACGCTGGCGAACTCGAGCGTGACGGTGGTACCGCGCAGACCTTGGGGCGCATTAGCGTTGATGTAACCGTGGGCGGTATCGAACTCAACGCCCAGGGCCTCAAGACCAAGAATGTGCATATCGATCTTGCGAGCACCCAGGTTGCAGCCGCCCGGCATGGCAATCTTGGCGCGATGGAAGCGGCCCAGCAGGGGTCCCATGACGGCGGTGGAAGCACGCATCTTGGCAACGAGCTTGTAGGGGGCCTCCCAAGAATCGACCTGAGAGGTATCAATCTCGAGCGTGTGCTCGTCGAGAACATCGATCGTAGCGCCCATGCCCTTGAGCACCTTGCCCATCACGTGAACATCGGAAATATCGGGCACGTTCTGCAGCGTCGTCTTGCCCGGCGCCAGAAGCGTTGCCGCCATGAGTTTGAGCGCGGAGTTCTTGGCACCCGAAACGGGCACGGAGCCTCCGATGGCGTGGCCACCCTCAACGCGGATAATATCCAAGGTCTACCCTTTCAAAAAGCATGCCCGGGGTGGCTGGGCCATCCCGGGCATGATGTGTTCGCAAATGGTCGAACGCTAAATCGTTTGACTATTGGGCAAGCTTGAGCTTACACCATGCGATTTCATTATAGAGGTAGGCGCGGCGTGCATCATCCTCCGACAAATTACCCAGCTTCTCTTCAAAACCTTGAATATCAGCTTTAAGCTTGTCGGCATCGACGGTCGCCAAATCGCAAGCGCGCTCGGCGAGAACGGTCACGACATCGTCCGCAACCTGGGCATAGCCGCCGGCCACGGCAAACGTGTGGTCGACAGTGCCCATGGCCTTATCGGAAACGCGAACGTAACCGCGGTCGATCGTGCAGATCTCGCTGGAGTGAGCAGGCAGAACGCCAAACTCGCCATCCGTGGACGGAATCGACACAAACGCAGCGTCGCCCTCATAGGCGCAGCTCACGGGGCACACGATGCGGATACGCATAACCTACTTCTCCCCCATCTTGCGGGCGCGCTCGCGCACGTCCTCAATCGTGGAAGCATAGCGGAAAGCCTGCTCGGGCAGGTCATCGGCCTTGCCGTCGACAATCTCGGCGAAAGAGCGGACGGTATCCTCGACGCGGACGTAGACACCGGGGTTGCCGGTGAACTTCTCGGCGACGTAGAAGTTCTGGCCAAGGAACTGCTCGATCTTACGGGCACGGTTCACAGTGGTCTTATCTTCTTCGCCAAGCTCATCGATACCGATCAGGGCGATGATGTCCTGCAGCTCCTTGTTACGCTGCAGAATCGCCTTGACGCGGTTGGCGCAGTCGTAGTGAGCCTGGCCCACGTAACGCGGATCGAGGATTCGCGAGGTGGAGCTCAGCGGGTCCACAGCCGGGTAGATACCCTTGGAGGCAATGTCACGAGAAAGCTCGGTGGTTGCATCCAAGTGGGCGAAGGTCGTGGCCGGGGCCGGGTCGGTGTAATCATCGGCCGGCACGTAAATGGCCTGCAACGAGGTGATCGAGTGACCACGGGTCGAGGTGATGCGCTCCTGGAGGGAACCCATCTCATCGGCCAGGTTCGGCTGGTACCCCACGGCGGAAGGCATACGACCCAGCAGGGTGGACACCTCGGAACCGGCCTGGGTGAAGCGGAAGATGTTGTCGATGAACAGCAGCACGTCCTGGTTCTGCACGTCACGGAAGTACTCTGCCATGGTCAGTGCGGTCAGCGGGACACGCAGACGGGTACCCGGCTGCTCATCCATCTGGCCGAAGACCAGTGCGGTCTTCTCAAGCACGCCGGCCTCGGCCATTTCGCCGATCAGATCGTTACCCTCACGGGTACGCTCGCCGACGCCAGCGAACACGGACACACCACCGTGGTTCTGGGCCACGCGCTGAATCATTTCCTGAATCAGCACGGTCTTGCCGACGCCTGCGCCACCGAACAGACCGATCTTGCCACCCTGCACATACGGGGTCAGCAAATCGATGACCTTGATACCGGTTTCGAACATCTGGGTCTTGGACTCCAGCTGGTCGAATGCCGGCGGGTTGCGGTGGATAGGCCAACGTTCGGTAACCTTAACGGTCTCGTCGGCCTTCTTGTTGAGGATGTTGCCGGACACGTCGAATACGTGGCCCTTGGTGACATCGCCAACCGGCACGGAGATCGGGCCGCCGGTGTCGTACACGGTGGCGCCACGCACGAGGCCGTCAGTCGGCTTCAGAGCGACGGTACGCACGGTGGAATCGCCAAGATGCTGTTCAACCTCAAGGGTGATCTTCTTGGTGGTCTCGCCCTCTTCGTGGACACCGGTGTTGGCCAGTTCAACGGTAAGTGCATTGTAAATGTCGGGCAGGTGGCCCACCGGGAATTCGACGTCGATAACCGAACCCTGGATACGCGTAACGCGTCCAGCGGTCGGCTCTGCAGCCGTCTCGGGAGCCGCTGTGGTCTGATTCTCAGCCATATGCGTTCCTACTCTTCCTTCTTGTTCAGCGCATCAGCGCTGCCGATGATTTCGGTAAGTTCCTGGGTAATCGATGCCTGACGCGAAGCGTTGAGCTTGCGAGTCAGTTCATCGATCAGGCTGCGAGCGTTGTCTGTAGCCGTGTGCATGGCGTTCTGTCGGCTTGCAGTCTCGGATGCCGCTGCGGTGAGCAGGCATTCATGGATACGGGACTGGATGTACTTCGGCAGAATCGCGTCGAGTACTTCGTCAACGCTTGGCTCGAACGCATACAGAGGAGTCGCAGCATCGGCATCGGATTCCGGCACAGGACCGGATTCCGGCTGTTCCGGAAGCACGAGCTCAACGGGTAGCATGCGCAGCACACGCACCTTCTGAACCACCATATTCACGAACTCGGTGAACACAATGTAGAGTTCGGAGACTCCACCTTGGTCCGCCGGCTTCATATAAGCGTCCAACAGTGCCTTCGAGATGGACTCTGCGACTTCCACGCCGGGCTGGTCGGTATCGCCTTCCCAAGTGCCGGCAACATCACGGTTGCGGTACTTGTAATACGTCACACCGCGACGACCATACACATACAGTTCCGGCTGCTTGCCCTGCTCATCGAGTCGGGCCAACAGCGATTCCGTTTCGCGGATGATCGAGGAGGTGTACGGACCTGCCATACCACGATCCGAGGTAAGAGCGAGGACAGCCACGCGAGGGTTGTCCTCGTTCTTTTTCACGATCGGATGGTCGATATGGGTATGGGCCACCAGCGCTTGCACGGCGTCGAAAATCGCATCGGTATACGGCTTCGCGTTCAAGGCGACGTCACGTGCCTTGGCGATGTGCGAAGACGCGATCATCTCCTGCGCGTTGAAGATTTTCTCCAGCGACGCGGTGGAGGCGATCCTAGATTTCAATGCGAGTTGCGAGCCCATGAATCACTTCTCTCCTGCGACGATCTTTTCCTGCTCGACCGGAGTGGTGTGCTTCTCGTCAGGCTTCTTCTCGACCAGCGGCTTGCCCGCGCTGGTTACGAAGGTCTCACGGAACGCTTCCACAGCCTTGTCGAGGGCAGCCTCGGTGTCGGCGGTGAAGTCTTCGGTCTCGCGAATGGTCTTGAGGATATCGGTGTTGTGGTCGATGTAGTCCAGCAGTCCCTGCTCGAACGGAAGGACGTCCTTCAGGTCGAGGTCGTCGAGCTTGCCGTGGGTGCCGGTCCATACGGACACGACTTCCTGTTCCGGCGAGTACGGGTGGAACTGCGGCTGCTTCAACAGCTCGGTCAGGTGGGCACCACGGGTCAACTGGGCCTTGGAAGCCGCATCCAGATCGGAGGCGAACATGGCGATGGCCTGCAGAATCGGGGCGGCCTGCTTGGCGCCTTCGTCGCCGTTGGCGGCTTCTTCGGCGCGACGGTTCAGGTCGGCGTTGACGAGGGCGAGCGACTTTTCGACGCGGGCGATTTCGGTTTCCGCGGAGATGCTTTCGGCGCGCGGAGCGTCCGACGGTTCCGGCAGCGGAGCGGCCATGCGAATGACCGGGCCGACTGCGACGCCACGACCGATACCAACACCCTTAATGTTCATGAGAACTCCTTTTCCTGTTTCCTTGGGAAAAAATATGGATACGCAAACGATTGCAGGATTATGCCTGCCTTGCGTAGGTGAGTTACTGCAATGATCCCCACCGTCTTTGCCGGTAAATCATTTTCAGCCTGCGCACAGTATACACACTTTAAGCCGCAACACACAACCGGTAAACGTTTTCTGCGTTTCGTGAAAAGAGGTGCTATAGTAATTATTAGCGGCGCACCGAGGCATTTCGCTCGGCAAGCAGCACGACTTTCAAATAACACAACCAAAAATCAGTCAACACACGACTCAAAGGAGTGTCCATCATGGCAACCCGCACTACCGTCATCAACGATCCCGTCGGCATCCACGCCCGTCCGGCCGCACAGTTCACCCAGGCCGTCACCGCCTCCGGCTGCACCGTCACCATCGCCAAGGAAGGCGGCAACCCGGTTCCGGCTAACTCCATCCTGTCCGTCATGGGCCTGGGCATCAAGCAGGGCGATTCCGTGGTCATCGACGTGCAGGGCGCCGATGACGAAACCGTGGCAGACAACCTGCTGAACATCCTCGTCAACGCCGAGTGATCTTCCTTTTGCTGAAGATTTCAGAATTTCGCAAGATATTCAACAATCTTCAGTTGTTGCATCGCAATTATGAAATCGCAATGCAACATGCATGATTGCGATACTTGCTTCCAGCCCCCTGCCGCTTTCGACGGGTGGCTGTTTTATTCTTGAATACGCGATTGAGATACGGCAGTAATTCGAATAATCCGAGTTTTTTCGAGCATTTCGAATATTTGTGGTGAGGAGAGCATGGCACGTACAACCGACAACGCTTCGGCTTCGGCAACTTCGGCGAACAGTTCGATCACGAACGTCGCAGCGCTAGCCAACGTCTCCATCGCCACCGTCTCCCGCGTTCTTTCCGGCAAACGCACCAAAGACGACGACATCGCACGCCGCGTGCGAGCGGCCGCGGCACACCTCAACTATTCGGTCAATTATGCGGCGAGCGCGTTGCGCAGCACCGTCACCAACACCATCGGCCTGGTGATTCCGACCGCCAACGACCCGTTCTGTGCGCAGCTGCTTGACGAAATCGAACCCGTCATCGACGTGGATTCGCAGCAACTGCTGCTGGGCATCGGAGCCACGCAGGAAGCGCAGGCGGAACGCATCGAATCGCTGGCCAACCGCCATGTGGACGGGCTGATCGTGGTGCCCGCGGCCGGCGCTGACCTTGCCGGAACGTTGAACCAGTACGCGAACACGCTGCCGATCGTGCAGATCTGCGGACGGCAGACCGCGCCGCGCGTGTCCGTGGTAGGCATCGACGAAAACGCCGCGATGGAGGCGATCGTCAAACATCTGGCCGAGCAGGGCATCGCGTCCGCCGCATACATGGCCGGCAACGAGCTGTCTTTCGAATCGGCGGAACTGTTCGCCACATTCCACACGCATATGCGCACTTACGGGCTTGCCACCAGCGAAAACTGGAACCAGTTCGGCGAACGTACCGTGCAGCGCGGTTTCGATTGCGCCATGCGGCTGTTCAACGGGCCGCTCGTACAGCCGGAAGCCGTGGTCTGCGCCGACGATGCGATCGCGTTCGGCGTGATGGTGGCGTTCGACGCGTTGGGAATCCGCGTGCCGGAGGACGTGCTGGTGGTCGGCTACCATGATTCCGCCATCGCGCGTACCACCATGCCTCGGCTGACGTCGGTGCGTGCGCCGTTTGAGCGTATTGTGTCGGAATGCTTGCGATTGCTGGCTTCCGGCCCTGCCGGAGGCGCGGCTGAGACGACTGATGCGTCCGGCGGCAACGTGCGCGCGCCCCGCGTCATGCTCGCCCCGCAGCTTATTGTGCGGGATTCCTCGGTGTTCCGCCGGTGAATCGCGAATCGAATCGCCGGTAATTACTGGAAATTACGAAAATCATGGAATCAGCGCGCAGAACAGCGCTTCGAACACCAAAACCGGATTGCCGTTGCCATTGAGCCTGCGGCGCGCGGTGGCGATGTTCTCCAGCCGGCGCACGGCTCCGGCACGGTCGAGCCGTACCGACAATTCCGTGATGGCGGAACGGTTTTCGAGGTTGATGAGTCCCACCGCGTCCTCGGCGTTGTTCTGCAGCACCGCCACGTCACGGTAGATGCTGGCGGCCGAATTGAGCGCACGGTCGAGCACGTCACGCGTGAGTCTGGTGGCGCGTCGTTTGAGCTCGTCTTTTTTGGCGATCGCATTGTATGCGCCACGCAGTTTCGGAGGTATGCGGTCTTTGGGTCCGAGCCCGTTGATGCGGCGGAAATCGGCTTCCGCTTCGGACGCTTTGACGTTGACTTCCGCTTCGGCCTGCGCCTTCGCGTTGTCGATGAGGTTGCCGGCCAATAGCACGGCATCCGACGCGCGATGCAAGCCGAGCACGCCGACGATGAGCTCGTCGCGGTCCGTCATGACGCGTTCGTCCTTGGCATACAGGCTCGCGATGCCGATGTGCCCCTCCGACAATCGTGCCGCACGCGCCGCGATATTCGGCTCGAAACCTTGCGATTCCAAGAATTTCGCCACCGCCTGGTTGGATGGCACAGCCAGGTTGACGATGCGCGTGCGCGAGCGGATGGTCGGCAGCACGTCTTGGGCGCTGGGCGCGCACAGCAGCCAGATGGTGTGCGGGCTCGGCTCTTCGATTTCCTTCAACAGCACGTTGGTGGTGCGTTCCATCATGCGGTCGACGTCTTCGATGATGATGATGCGCCACGGCGCGGTGCCGGGCATCTGCTCGGATGTGGTGATGATGTCACGCACCTCGTCGATGCCGATGGTCACTTTGTTGGTGGCCAACACGCTCACGTCGGGGTGGGTGCCGGCAAGCACCTGCTCGGTGGTTTTGGTCGGCTTATCGTTCAGGCCATGATCGGGGCTTTCGAGCGCGGCGGCGAACGCGCGGGCAACGTTGGAACGGCCCGATCCGGGAGGGCCGCAAATCAGCCACGACTGCGCGATGGCCTTCGGGTCGCCGCTGGCGATGGCCTTCAGCTGTTCGACCACCTGCGCTTGGCCTACTATGGAGTTCCACACGCTCATGCGATACCCCCGTCAGCGGTGCTCACGGTGTCGAAATCGGCTTTGATACGCGCCCACACGTCTTCGATGGACTGGCTTGCGTCAATGACGTGGAACCGTTCCGGCTCACGTTCAGCCAAGTCGAGGAACGCGACGCGTGTGCGACGCTGGAAGTCGTTGCCGGCCGCCTCCATGCGGTCTTCGGCATGCTGCAGCCGCGCATGCGATTGCGCCGGATCCATATCCAGCAGATACGTGCGTTCCGGCAGCAGACCGTTCGTGGCCCACATGCTCAGGTTTCGGATTTCCGCGGCCGTCAGCTCGCGGCCGCCCGCCTGGTACGCCAAAGAGGAATCGAGATACCGGTCGGTGATGACCACCGCGCCGCGTTGCAGAGCGGGCAGAATCACTTCCGCGACGTGCTGCGCGCGGTCGGCGGCGAACAACAGCGCCTCCGTACGTGGGGCGATGTCGGCACAATCGTTCTCATCCCCCGTATCCACGCCGTGCAACAGCATTTTGCGAATCGCCACGCCCAATGCGGTGCCGCCCGGCTCGCGCGTGACCACGCATTCGCGGCCCTGAGATTCAACATATGCGCGCAACCGTTCGACCTGCGTGGTCTTGCCCACGCCGTCAACGCCTTCAAACGAGATAAAAGTGCCCTGCATGCCTTTCACTGTACCGTGCGCCCCTGCCGTGCCCGGCCATTCGGCCCACGGCTTGATGTCGCACGATGCCGATTGTCTTGCGGAACATCAGATCGTGCGACGTTTCCGCGCCGCATAACGTCAGCGTGCGGGAACGACTTCAGGACGCGCGTAGCCTTCGTTGGCGGTCAGCCAGTCGACGTCAGCCTTCACGGTGGACGCGGTGGAGCCGATCTCCTTCGCTATACGCGTATTCGCCCAACCCTTGTCGGCCAGTTCACGCACCTTGGCACGGCGGTCGGCACGCGCCTGTTCGGTCGCGCTCACCTTCTTCGCGGATTTCGCTCCTTTGGCAGCGCCCTTCTTGGCTCCCTTCGCAGCCGTCTTGCGGCCACGACGCTTCGACGGCCCCTGCGCGCGCTTCTCCGCCAGCAGGCGGAACGCCTCGGCCGGTTCGATCGATTCGGGCGCATACTGCTTCGGCAGTGTACGGTTTGTCTCGCCGTCGGTGATGTACGCGCCGTAGAAGCCGTCCTTGATGGTCACGTGCTTCTGGGTTTCCGGATCGGTGCCCAAGTCGCGCAACGGCGGCTTGGCCGCGCCACGTCCACGACCGCGTCCATACTTCGGCTGCGCGAACAGTTCCTTGGCCTTCTCCAAGTCGACGGTGAAGATCTCGTCTTCGGAAGCCAGCGAACGCGTGTCGGACTTGCCGTCGGCACCGGTCTTGGTCAGGTACGGGCCGTAACGGCCATTGTTGGCCATGACCGTAACCGTTTGCATTTCGCCGGTTTCGGCGTTCGCCTCATCGTAGGAGCCGACTTCGCGCGGCAGGCTCAGCAGTTTCAGCGCGTCTTCCAACGTCAGCGATTCGGGACTCATCGTCTTGAACAGCGACGCCATCTTCGGACGGTCGGAAGCCGCCTTCTTACCGCCGGAACGCTTCGTCTTGCCCGCCTTGCCTGCGGCGGACTCGGCAGCGGTATCGCCGGCATCTTCCGCGCTCGGCATGACCAACGCCACGTACGGGCCGAACCGGCCATTGCGTACCTCAACGGTGCCGCCGGACGCCGGGTCCTTGCCCAGTTCACGCGGCCCACCGGAATGGTTTTCAATCAGATCGTGGCCGACCTCGACGGTCAGCTCATCCGGAGCGAGCGTATCCGGCAGCGAGGCGCGCTTCGGATTGCCTTCCGCATCCAGATGCTTCATGTCCTCAAGATACGGGCCATAACGGCCGACGCGCACGTGCAGGCCATCGCCGATATCGATGGTGTTGATCTCACGCGCATCAATCTCGCCAAGCTGCGCCACCTGCTGCTGCAGGCCCTCATGCGCCTCGTCGGCGGACTGGGCCGCGCCATCGCCGGAACCGAAGTAGAAGCGGGTCAGCCACGCCTTGCCGGTCTCATGGCCACCAGCAATCTGGTCGAGGCCGGTTTCCATATCGGCGGTGAACTCGTAATCCACATACTTCGGGAACTTCGTTTCAAGCAGTTTGGTGACGGAGAACGCCAGCCAGGACGGAATCAGCGCACGGCCACGCTCGTACACGTACCCGCGGTCGATGATTGTGGAGATGATGCTCGCATACGTGGACGGACGGCCGATTTCCTTCTGTTCCAACGTTTTGACGAGCGACGCTTCGGTGTAGCGCGCCGGCGGCTGGGTCTCGTGGCCGTCCGCGGCAACGTCCACGGCGGCGACCGGTTCC
>OGPA01002874.1_pt1 | contig 11607 bp, 9 predicted proteins | sample 1552841 | NCBI WGS metagenome assembly OGPA01 (sample SAMEA2579916, study PRJEB22360) | human gut metagenome | reverse complement strand
TTTATGAAACGTGTACTGCTTTTAAATATTTAAAAGCAGTACACGTTTCATAAATATTTTTATACCAAATAAACGCTAGCTTAGTACTTTGTTATTATAACCTTCGGAATTATCATCTGTAAAAATACAAACATTTTTTCTGTTAGTTACAATAAAATTTCTACAAAATAAAAAACCACAGGGAACGGTTGCAACTCCAATTGGTACAATCATTTCTCCATGGCTTTTTATAATCAATTTTTATTTATGCTTTTTTCCAGTATATATGGCCAATATCATGCAAAACAATGATGCATAGGCCCAGAATCTATGCTGTTTCATATTCTATGCTCCCATCTTCTTTGCTATCTTCTGCTTTTTTTCCAGGCAAACAAGGACGCATACTCGCCGCACTGATCAACATCGTCGAAGCATTATGCAAATACGCTGATTGGAACGGTGTAATCAATCCTGCCAGACCACCCAATAGTAAACAGGTATTAAACCCTAGAATAAATTGATAATTGGATTGTATCCGCTGCAGCATTTTATTACTGAGCTGACGTAAAAATATCAAATCAGATAAATCATTGTGTAATAAGGTAATGTCCGCAACTTCACGAGCCAAATCAGAGGCATCCTGCATAGCCACAGACACATCAGCAGCTGCTAAAGCAGGAGAATCATTGATCCCGTCTCCAACCATAATCAATTTGTGTTTTTGTTGTTTTAATGATTCAATCACACCAGCTTTTTCTTCAGGCAATATCTGTGCCCGATAAACTTCAATTCCTAGTTGATGTGCCACCGCTTGTGCAGCATTTTCACTGTCACCAGTCAACATAACCACATTTTTAATGCCTTCTTCTACTAAGTCCCTAATCACAGTTGCTGCCGCTGCCCGTGGTGGGTCATTGATGAGCAATACACCAGCCAAACTACGTCCAATGGCCAAATAAATCACAGAACTGCCATTCGCTACTGCTGCAATAGTTTCTTTTTGTGCCCGCGTAATTCGTATTTTTTCATCATCAACAATAAAATGATAGCTTCCTATCAAGCAACATTTTCCATGTAACCGCGAAGAAATTCCATGTGCAACCACATATTCTACCTCCGCATGTTCTTCAGCATGATATAGTTTTTCTTGTTCTGCCTGTTGAACAATGGCTCGCGCCACACTGTGCGGAAAATGTTCTTCCAAACAGGCCGCTATTTTCAACACTTCTTCGCGAGTATACTTACCAAAAGGAATAACTTTGTCCACTTTTGGCGCAGCTTCTGTCAAAGTACCTGTTTTGTCAAACACAATCGTATCTGCTTCGGCAAACAATTCAAAATATTTGCCACCTTTTATCAAAATGCCATGATCTGAAGCTTCTTTCATCACCGAAATCACTGATATTGGTGTAGATAATTTTATGGCACAGGAATAATCCACCATCAATACCGACAATGCTTTTGTCCAGTTACGGGTGACAGCCAGCACTGCCAATGCCCCTAAAAAGCTGTAAGGAACAATCGCATCTGCCAGATTTTCTGCCTTACTTTGCACACCGGCTTTCAATAATTCTGAATGATCAATCATGTCCATAATCTGTGCAATACGACTTTCAGCAGACAACGCTGTTACACCAACAGAAAGACTCCCCTCTTCAACGACAGTTCCTGCATAAACGCTAGATTTTGATCGTTTCCTGACAGGAAGAGGCTCACCGGTCATAGAAGCTTCATTAACCAGAGCTTCCCCTTCCATCACAATCCCATCTACCGGAATCATATTGCCAGCATGAATTTTTATGATGTCATTGATTCGTATGTCTGCCATGGGAACTAAGGTTTCTGCCCCGTCATCGACACGCCATACTTTTTCCACATTGATTAAAAGACTTCGAGCCAAGGCATTGTGCGTCCTCTGGCAAGTGTAATCTTCCAACAAAGAGGAAATTTTCAACAGAAACATAATAGAACTAGCCGTACTGCAGGATTTCTGCGCCAAAGCTGCACTGATAGAGGCTGCATCCAAAACGTCGACATTCAGCTTACCTTGCCACAAAAATTTTAGCCCTCTGGCTATATAACCAATTGCCCGCACCACCGTCCAACAATTACGTAATATCGGCGGCAGAAATATTTTTCTTGCCATATGACAGCCTGTTACTTTGACTAAGCTCATCTGAAAATCATTATCCAATTTGCTGCTAATATCTTCTTCCGTAGCTTCTCCATCCAGCAAATCCTTTTTGCGGATCGCTGTAACGATGTCTAAAATTTGTTGTCGGTGAGCACTATCATATAAAAGCAAAATTCCGCCATTACGATAAGTTACTGTAACCGATTTCACTGCCTGACAAGTTTTTAACAAACCAGCCAAATAGTATCCCTGCTGCTCTGTAAAAGCATAGGGGCCGCATCGCAACCGCAATCGCCCAGGCTGGTCGTAAACGACATTGTATTTCATTCAGCATCATTCTTTTCGTTATCACTTGCAGCTTTTACAGCTGCATCATAACACAAGTCCTGTGCCTCATCTTTAATATTTTGTACATAGTTTTCCGCTTCTTTTTGCAATAACATTCCTTTCGCCAATGTAGACACACAAGCAGTACGTACTTTTGCACTATTTAATAATTTCTTTCCAGCATAAGCCGTCAATAAACCACAAACATATACTACAACCTTATCATTTTTTTTCAGACATTCAAAACAATTCATAACAATTTCTCCTCTCTAATTACATATCTTATTTTAATTTGTCTTGACTTACTTTAGGATAGTATTTTTTATATATTTTGTCAATAGTTTTATTTTATAAGCTATATATATCATATATCTATTTGGGCTAATATCCAATCAAACATCCTGAAATATTAACCTTTAACTATCGTTTGCTCTTTATTTTCCCAATAAGAAAATCAGACTTTTTTCCCTATATCCATTGCAAGTTACCCCTGCTTTCTTTTATAATAAGAAAGTATGTATTGCAGTTTATCGCAGCAGCGATTAGAAGATACAATTTAGGAGGATATCATATCATGGAAAGTCAAATCAGAGATCTGGCCCTGGCGCCAAAAGGGCACGATAAAATCAACTGGGTAAAAAATCATATGCCCATCTTAAATCAATTGGAAGATGAATTTCGCCGTACCCAACCCTTTGCAGGCAAAAAAGTAGCTATCTGCCTGCATCTGGAAGCCAAAACTGCTTATCTGGCACTGGTAATTCAGGCCGGCGGCGCTCAGGTATCGGTAGCAGCCAGCAACCCATTGTCCACACAGGACGACGTAGTAGCTGCTCTGGTAGACAGCGGCGTAACTGCTTTTGCCTGGCATGGCGCTACCGACGAAGAATATTTTGGACACATTGACGCGCTGATTCATACCGAGCCAGATTTATTCATTGATGACGGCGGTGATTTGACCTCATTGTTCCACAGCAAATATCCAGAAATGCTGCAAGATATTTTAGGCGGCGCAGAAGAAACCACCACCGGCATTATCCGTCTGCGTTCTATGGCCAACGACGGCGCTTTAAAAATCCCGATGATTGCTGTAAACGACGCACTAACCAAATACTTCTTTGATAATCGTTACGGTACAGGCCAATCTGCCTGGGATGCCATTATGCGCACCACCAATCTGGTTGTAGCAGGTAAAACGGTAGTGGTAGCCGGCTACGGCTGGTGCGGCAAAGGGACTGCTATGCGGGCCAAAGGCCTGGGCGCCAAAGTTATCGTAACAGAAGTGGACCCCATCAAAGCCATTGAAGCTATTATGGACGGCTTCCAGGTAATGAAAATGGTAGATGCTGCACCACTGGGCGATTATTTTATCACTGTAACCGGCGATAAAAAAGTCATTACCGAAGAACACTTCCAAGTAATGAAAAACAAAGCTATTCTGGCCAATGCAGGCCACTTTGATGTAGAAATTGACAAAGAAGCCTTGTTGCGTCTGTCTGTTTCTCACGGGCAGACCAAACCAAATATTGAAGAATTCCACTTTGCCGACGGCCGCAAGGTTTATCTGCTCGGTGAAGGCCGTTTGGTCAATCTGGCAGCAGGCGACGGACATCCGGCAGAAATCATGGATCTGACCTTTGCACTGCAGGCATTGTCTTTGGAATATGTGCTCAACAATCCTGGTTTGGAAAATACGGTACACTCTGTGCCAAAAGAAATTGATGAAAGAGTGGCCCGTATCAAACTGCAGGCTCTGCAAATTAATATTGATACACTGTCAGCAGAACAGCAGGAATATTTAAACAGCTGGCAGCTGTAAGAACTGGAGGGAACTCCTTTGCTGAATTTATCCTTTGTTTGTCTGGATACGGAAACCACCGGTCTGGATCAATCAGCAGAAATTATAGAAATCGGTATGGTGAAAGTGATCAACGGACAGGTTGCCGATCAGTACAGTCAACTGATTCAGCCTTATAATCCCATACCGGAAACCATCACCCAACTTACCGGTATTGATAATGATATGGTAGCGGATCAGCCCCATTGGCCCCAGGCAGAGCAGGCTATTTTGGATTTTATCGGCGATTTTACGCTGGTGGCGCACAATGTCAGCTTTGACCGTGGTATGCTGGAGCAGCATCTGGGGCGTGTACTATCCAATCCCTGGATCGATACTCATGATGTTGCCAAAATTTTTCTGCCCACGTTAACCAGCTACAAGCTCATCAGCATCGCCGGCGCGCTGGATATTCACGGGCAGGGCTTTCACCGAGCCCTGCAGGATGCCCATGTAACCGCCCAGGTGCTTTTGCAGCTGACGCAGCAGGCTTGCCGGCTGGACCCGTTTACCATGCAGAAAATTGTCAATATTTTTAAAGAGGAAGACTGCGGCCTGACTACATTGCTGCAACAGATTCAAACGGATATTGTAGCGCATGCTCAGATTGGCAAGGTATATCATAACAGTCAGACGCCTGCCCGCACCTATAGTAAGCGTCCACTGCTGGATTTTTCACAAACCAAAAAGTTTTTTGAACCGGATGGACTGATGGCGCAGGTCAATCCATCTTATCAGCACCGACCACAGCAGCTGGAGATGCAGAAGGTCATCTCCAATGCTTTTTTGAATGAAAGCCACGGTATTATCGAAGCCGGTACCGGCACAGGCAAATCCTTTGCCTATTTGCTGCCAGCGCTGCTCTGGGCTTATGAAAACCAGTGCCGTGTGCTGGTATCTACCAATACCATTGCTCTGCAGGAACAGCTGTATCACAAAGATATTCCATTTTTGAAGAATTGTCTGGATTTTGATTTTCCTGTGGCTTTGAGCAAAGGGCGCAGTAACTATATCTGTATGCGCCGTTTTGAGCAATATCTAAAACAGGCCTCCACTGTCAGCTGGATGGAAAAAATCTTTATTGCCCAATTGGTCTACTGGCTCACCACCACTGAGCAGGGCGACAAAGAAACGCTCAATCTGAACAAGCTGGAGCATCAATTTTGGGCCAGCATTGCCAGTCAGACCGAAACCTGCCTGGGCAACCAGTGCGGCATGTTCCGCAGCTGCTTTTACATGAATAACCGCAAGGAATGCGAAAACAGTATGCTTATTATTACCAATCATGCCCTGCTGCTGCAAAATCTAAAGCTGGAGAATCAGATTTTACCCGCCTACGAGCATGTTATTATTGATGAGGCACATAATCTGGAAGAGGAAGCAACCCGACAATTCACCGATACGGTAGATTTGGAATTTCTGCACAAAACCAGCCAGCATCTGCTGCGCAACAGCAGCGTGGTATCGCGGATTATTTCTAAAGTGAAAGACTTACATGAGGAAAGCCAGTCTTATGAAGATCTTTTACTGGCGCAGCGTGAACTAAAAAGTGATGTGACAGATTTAGAAACCCATATCCGCACAGCCATTGACTATATCTTTACTGTAAAACAGCTGGCGCACAATAACGAGTGGCGTATCACCGCAAAGGAACGAAAAGCCAACTGGTGGCTGGAACTGACACCTATATTGGAGCGAATTCGGGACCTGATAGCTACCATTTATAATCGGCTTTCCCATATCCGCAACCGGATAGATATGTTTGAAGATCTGGATTTATTGGCTAAGGAACTGGTCTTCAACCAAAGCTGGTTTGGCGAACAACAAAAATTTCTGGATACCTTTTTGCAGGAAAAACGCCAAAATGATATTTATTGGATTGAATATACCCGCAGCAGCTGGGGTTCTAATTTGTGCTTATCGGTAGCGCCTATCGATGTGATGCCGCTGCTGAAGGAACGGTTATTTGACAGCAATAAGAGTGTAATTCTCACTTCGGCAACACTGGCCATTGCCAATCAGCTGAAATATACGGCGCAGCTGTATTTGTTGGAAGAGGAAGAATATCTCTCCTATATTACACCGTCACCCTTTAACTATGCAAAGCAATCCTGCATTGCCATTCCTACTGATATTGCCGATTATTCGCAGGTCAGTGAGGAAACCTATTCTGCCATGCTCATCAGCAGTTTAGAAAGCATTATCCAATCGGTCACCGGCGGTGTACTGGTGCTGTTCACCTCTTATGCCATGCTGAATAAAACCTATTTCGCCTTGAAGCGTAATCCCAACCTGCAGGATTATAATATTCTGGCCCACGGACAAGACGGCAACCGCACCAGTATTCTGCAAAGTTTGAACAAAACCGAAAACACCATCGTGCTGGGCGCTAACAGCTTCTGGGAAGGCGTAGATGTAAAAGGGACCGGATTAACCACCCTGATTATCACCAAGCTGCCCTTTCAGCCGCCCACCAAGCCCATCACCAGCGCCAAGATGGAATATATTCAAGCCCAGGGCAAAAACAGCTTTTCTGCCTACAGTCTGCCGCAGGCAGTACTCAAATTTCGACAGGGCTGCGGCCGTTTAATCCGTTCTGCTGACGACTGGGGCTCTATTATTATCTTGGATAAACGGCTGCTCAGTAAAGGCTACGGCAAAGAGTTTATCAACTCCCTGCCCAAACAGCCCATTATCCGTAAGCCCTTAGACGAAGTTTGCAGTACACTGCACAACTGGATGCAACAAAAAGCTAAGGGAAAATGATCAACATCACCGCCATATGCCATACGATAGAATTCCTGATAGTATAGGGAATAAATCATTGATTGCTGATCTCTTAACATAACATCGGGTTATCATCTAAATTGTACGATTAAAACACAAAATAGGCATCTTCCGACTTAAACAGACTGGAAGATGCCTATTTTATTTCTGCCTCATCTTGTACCAAGCAAACCTGCAATGAAGTAGAAAAGGTAACAACTCTATGCTATACTGGAATCCATATCACTACAGAAAGGACGTGAACACCATCAAACATGTCATACAAGCTCCTTTTTCAGCTCCGCCGTACAGCCTGCATGATGCACATATCATCGGTATGCAGACTGAAGGCAATACTCTGACCTTATTATTTGATTACGGCTATATTGAAACAACGCCGCCCTATGAGCAGGTGCAGGGAAACATCCGCATCAGCGGAATCCAGTGGGATTTCTGCCATATGTACCTGTTGGACTATACCGATGTTCTCTGCGGCAATTATGGTCATTTTCAAGGAAAAAAGCTGCCTCTGCAAGAGTTCATCACCACTGCTGCACACATAAGCATGCACGTGATAGATGAAACTTACGGTTATCACCAATTAAAGCTTAGCGGTTTCCTTTCTGCAGGAACAAGTGTGCAGGAATGTATTCTTGAAATTTGCTATACCGATCCGCTGTGTTATCTGATAGAAGAAGCATAACATGCTTTTTATTCTGCGGTCATATCTTTGGATATGGCCGTTTGCTGCTTACTGCTTTATTTCTATATGCTTTTAATCTTCTAAAAAGAATATCTCATCTACATGAAGATTTAGTAATTTGGCAATTTTCATTGCAAGTTCAAGCGTAGGATTGTATTTATCATTTTCAATGGCAATAATGGTCTGTCGGCTCACTCCTAATTGCTTGGCCATATCTTCTTGCCGCAGTCCGGCTTCTTTTCTGAGCTGCTTTACTATATTTTTCATATGGCATTACGCTTTCAAAACAAAGTAAGTACCAATTGATAACGTAACCGCAACAATTACAACAGCAGCAATGACCGTTTGCGCCAGTTTATTTGGCTCCTTATATTCTTCATCCCCGGCTACCATTTTTTGTTTCAGTGCAATTTGCGAGAACGATTGTACACACACTGCCAAACATAAAATCAAGCAGGGCAATGGCTCATACTTTGTTTCATTGGCAAGCGTTTGATAGCTGTTGAATAAGGTCCATGCGCATAGGGATAGCATAGCTACTTTGTATCCTCGTTCCATTGAACGCAATTGAATGTTTCTGTCCATTTCATCTAATTGTTTCATAATACTTCCTCCCCAATCTAGTATATAATCAAAATGTTAAAACTTCTTTACATTTTGATTATAACATACAGCAGTAAAATGTCAAGAGGTCTTAACATTTTAGCATGAAAATTTATTTCTGCCGACAAGATATTTGTAAATCTACCTACAGTTCAGAGGTAAACCAACTTTTCGCATCCATACTTGTGAAAAAGAAAAAACTTATATAATGAAAATAGCATTTTATCCAACGCAAAAAGCTGCTTCGCCTTTTGTTTGCGAAACAGCTTTTGCTAATCGGTTATTCTTTATCGCTTATTTCAGGGTGAAAGACTGGCAGTCGGTACACTGATCCTGTGTAGGATTTGCTTCGTGGGTGCCGATCTGAATTTCACGCAAAGAACAATAGTTCTGACCTGCTGCGTGATGTCTGCACTGCTGTACAGTACATTTGATACTCTGATTAATCTGTCCGTTCATAATACTTACCTCCTGAATGAAATAAATTAGTGGTACATCCGATAGTATGGACAGCATCATCTTCTTTTATACGATTATACTTATTTTTTTCAAAATTTTATACTGGCAAGCTTTTTTCTGTCTGCATATTGGCTCAAATAAATGCAAACTGCCGCAGCAATGCAATAAAAATAAACAACGTGAAACAGGACAGGATAGAGGTAATCACCACGATTTGCCCAGCCAAATGATGGTCGGCATTTTCATTTTGCGCCATAATATAGCCGGACACCGCCGCAGGTGAAGCATACATAGCCAGCAACGATGCCAATGCCTGACCGCGAAAACCCAATGCAATCGCGGGGGGCAAAAATAACAGCGGCACAATCAGCACTTTGCCAATCACAGCTGTAACTAGCAGTTTCACACTGGTAGTTTCCAGATTTAAGTCTAAATCGGCACCCCAAATCAACAACGCCAGCGGAATGGTAATGCCGGCTAAATCAGATAACGTTGCATCCAAAAAGGTGGGAAACTGTATGCCAAATAAAGTATAAAGCATACCCAGCACTGTTGCAATAATCAAAGGATTTCGTGCAATACTGCCAAGCATTTTCATCGGGTCATGGTTATTTTCACCATTAAACCGTTCAAATAAATACACCGCCAGCAAATTAAACAACGGCACAATAATGGCAACCAGCATGGTAATGGTGGCAACGGATTCTCCCTGATAGATATTGCTGACAATAGGAATTCCCAATATCACATAGTTACTGCGGTAAATACCTTGAATCATCACACTCTGCTGCTCAGGCTGCTGCACCGTCCGCGGAATAATCCACAATAAAACTGCAAATAACAGTAACACAGACACTATGGCATAACTGATCAGATGCCATTCAAAATATTGCCGAAAATCGGTAGCCCGCACATTATTAAACAGCATCACCGGTAAAAAACATTTGAAGCACAGTCGATTTAAATCACCAATCATACGCTTAGGCATCAGTCCAATTTTTTGTAAAAAAGCACCTAGTAAGATAGTGAGAAAAACCGGCAGCATTACCTGAAAGGATAACAAAATAGATTCCAAATCAATTGACTCCTCTCCACATGTAATCATACTGTACATACAACAGGTAAACGTACAACAGCAGGAGCTGCGCCGTTAACGCAACTCCTGCTGTTTATTTATAAATATAGACCTACGTTTATTCCATCACAAAACTGTGTTATTTATCTGTTCTGGCAGCCATTACAGCAGCGCACTGCGGACACAAACCGTTTTCGTCCAGAGTTTCAAAATGAACCCAACAGCGTGCGCAGGCAGCACCGGCAGCAGCAGCAATTACAACACCCAATCCTTTGACATCTTCACTGATATAGGCATCGCTTGGAGCTTCATCCATAGCTTTTACAGTAACCTGAGATACAATAAAGATGCTTGCCAATTGAGATTCCATCTGCTGCAGCAGTTTTAATGTTTCCCCTTCTGCATAGAGAATGGCCTGCGCATCCAATGCTTTCCCGATCTCTTTGCTGGCCCGTTTTTCCTCTAATTTTTTGGTTACTTCACTGCGGATATCCAACAGTTTATTCCATTTTTCTTCCAATTCATCATTGATTGCCTCTGGATTTACCTGTGGCCAACCGGATAACTGAACACTCAGTTCTTTATCTTCTTTGTCCAGATATTTCCACACTTCTTCTGTTGTGAAAGATAAAATCGGTGTCAAAATCTGCGCTAAGGAAACACAAATTTCATACAACGCTGTCTGGCAGGAACGGCGTTCTTTACTGTTGCTCATATCACAGTATAACCGATTCTTCACAATATCCATATAAATGGCGCTGAGGTCTACATTACAGAAATTATGCACTGCGTGATATACCACATGGAATTCACAATCTTCATAACCCTTGTTCACTTTTTCCAGCAGCTTGTGCAATTTCATAATAATCCACTGATCCAACTCTTCCATATCCTGCAGCGCAATGGCATCTGTTTTATAATTGAAATCAGCGATATTGCCCAGTAAATAACGGAACGTATTGCGGATTTTGCGATATGCCTCGCTGACCTGTTTTAAAATCCCCTGAGATACTGCAATATCATTACGATAATCGGCAGAAGCAACCCATAAGCGCAAAATATCAGCACCCATGTCGTTGATTACCTTCAGCGGATCTACCCCATTACCCAGAGATTTGCTCATTTTGCGGCCTTCCTCATCAACCAGAAAACCGTGGGTCAATACCGATTTATATGGCGCAACGCCATCAACTGCTACAGAAGTCAGCAAAGAGGAATTGAACCAACCGCGATGCTGGTCACTGCCTTCCAGATATAAATCAGCCGGTGTGGACAGTTCCGGACGAATCTTCAGAACCCCTTTATGACTGGAGCCGGAGTCAAACCAAACATCCATAATATCCGTTTCTTTACGGAAATGGGTTCCGCCGCATTTTGGGCAAACCAAACCTTCAGGAATCAATTCTTCTACATCTTTGGCAAACCAAATATCAGAGCCATGTTCCCGAATCAATTCTTGCACCCGTTCAATAGTAGCATCATTGACAATCGGTTCATTACATTCGGTACAATAGAAAATCGGGATTGGCACACCCCAGGTTCTCTGTCGGGAAATACACCAGTCGCCACGATCAGCAACCATGTTATAAATTCGATCATGCCCCCAGGATGGGAAGAATTTAACTTTATCAATTTCATCCAATGCTTTTTGACGGAACCCGTCTACAGAAGCAAACCACTGCTCTGTTGCACGGAACAACGTTGGCTGTTTACATCTCCAGCAG
>OGPA01002861.1_pt1 | contig 11629 bp, 9 predicted proteins | sample 1552841 | NCBI WGS metagenome assembly OGPA01 (sample SAMEA2579916, study PRJEB22360) | human gut metagenome | reverse complement strand
ATTGAATCTTGCGGCAACAATACCGATTTTAATGTTTTCAGATACAACTTTTCCTTCAAATACGTTCATTTTTCATTACTCCTTTATTAATAATTTAAAATATGTCCCATTTTTTTCTGTTTGGTTTTCAGATAGAATTCATCATACTCAGTAATGTCCATCTGAATTGGTACACGTTCGCTTATTGTAAGACCAAAGTCTGATAGTCCCTCTATTTTAAGAGGATTGTTAGTAAGAAGTCTCAGAGATTTTACTCCAAGGTCACGTAAAATCTGTGCACCAATGTAATACTCTCTCAGATCCTCGTCAAAGCCTAAGGCAAGATTAGCTTCAACGGTATCCATACCCTGATCCTGTAAAGCGTAGGCTTTAAGTTTGTTGATAAGTCCTATACCACGTCCCTCCTGACGGAGATAGAGAAGAATACCCCTTCCTTCTTTTTCGATTTGAGTCATGGCTGCGGCAAACTGCTGACCGCAGTCACATTTGATTGAACCGAAAGCATCACCTGTAAGGCATTCGGAATGAACACGGCAGAGAACATTTTCACCGTCTCCGATATCGCCCTTTACCAGAGCAACATGATGCTCTCCGTTAAGCTTGTTCATGTAGCCGTAGGCCTTGAAATTGCCGTATTTGGTGGGCATTTTTGTAACTGCCGCACATTCAACAAGCTTGTCATGTACCTTTCTGTACTGCTGTAATGCCTTGATAGTAATAAATTTCAGACCGAATTTTTCAGCCATCTGAATCAGCTCGGGAGTTCTCATCATAGTACCGTCATCACGCATTATTTCACAGCAAAGACCGCATGCTTTGAGTCCGGCAAGCTTTAAAAGGTCGACCGTAGCTTCGGTATGACCGTTTCTTTCCAGTACTCCGTTTTTCTTGGCAAGGAGAGGGAACATGTGTCCCGGACGTCTGAAATCTTCAGGTTTTGCATTATCGTCAACGCATTTCATTGCCGTTACCGAACGTTCAGCGGCGGATATACCGGTTGTGGTGCTGATATGGTCGATTGAAACTGTAAATGCAGTTTCGTGATTGTCGGTGTTGTCATCCACCATTTGAGGCAGACGAAGCTTTTTAATGTATTCATGGCTCATTGGCATACAGATAAGTCCCTTAGCGTGCATAGCCATAAAATTAACGTTTTCAGTAGTGGCAAATTCCGCCGCACATATAAGGTCACCTTCGTTTTCACGATCCTCGTCATCTGTAACAAGGATCAATTTGCCCTGTCTTAAATCTTCAAGGGCTTCTTCAATAGTATTGAATTCAAACATAATATTTACCTCCCTAAAATCCTGCGTTTGCAAGAAATTCTCTGGTTATTCTGCTTTTTGGTTTTTCATCGTGATTAAAGTTCAGAAGTTTTTCGACATATTTTCCCACAAGATCATTTTCAAGATTTACTGTATCTCCCAGCTTTTTTTGTGAAAGTATAGTTTCTTTTGCAGTATGGGGGATGACGGAAACGCTGAAACTGTCTTTTAAGACTTCGGCAACGGTCAGGCTTATACCGTCGACCGCCACTGAACCTTTCTCTATTATATATTTCATAATACTGCTGTCTGCGGAAATTGTGTACCACACAGCATTATCATCTTTTTTTATATTGGTTATGATGCCTGTTCCGTCAACATGACCTGCAACAATATGTCCGCCGAACCGTCCGTCTGCTGCCATGGCACGTTCCAGATTAACAGGACTTCCGGATTTAAGTTCCGACAGGGAGCTTCTGTGAAAGGTCTCGTTCATAACGTCGGCAGTAAAAGTATTTCCGGATATTTCCGAGGCGGTCAGGCACACGCCGTTTACTGCGACGCTGTCGCCTATTTTAAGGTCGGAAAATATTTTTTCAGCAGAAATTGTAAGTTTTGCTTCAAGAGGGTTTCTGCGGACTGCCGATATTGTTCCGATTTCTTCAATTATTCCTGTGAACATTTAGTAACCTCCCATTCTATTAAAATATCGTTTCCAAAGTATGTTATTTCGGGACTGCAAAGAATTATTCCGCTGTCCGGCGAATCAAAGCCCATACCTCCTACAGGTGAGGGAGCGGATTTTCCTCCCAATATTTTCGGGGAAATATAAGCTTGTATCCTGTTTACTATCCCCGACTGCAAAGCGCTGAAATTAAGCTCACCGCCGCCCTCAAGAAGAATACTGTCGATTTTTTCTTCACCTAGTTTTTTCATAAGATATATTAAGTCGACATGTCCCTTATCTGACGGAGTTTGAATTATTTTTATTCCCATTTGTTTATAAGCTTGTGTATTTTCAGCGTTTTCAAGACATGCGATAATTGTAGGAACGTCCTTTGCGGTTTTGACTATATTGCAGTCTAAGGGCGTTTTCAGATGGCTGTCGCATATTATTCTTATGGGGTTTCTGCCATTTTCAAGACGACAGGTGAGCATTGGATCGTCCTTTAAAACAGTATTTATGCCAACCATGATTCCCGAATATCTCAGTCTGCTTTTCTGAACGTCATGACGTGACTGTTCATTGGAGATCCATTTTGATTTTCCTGAGACTGATGCAATTTTTCCGTCGGCAGTCATGGCATATTTCATAACAACATAAGGTGTTTTGTGGGTTATATAATGAAAAAAAACACGGTTTAGTTTATCGCAGTCTTCTTTTAATATTCCCGTTTCCACTTCAATGCCGTGACTGCGGAGAATTTCTGCTCCTTTTCCGGCAACAAGAGGGTTGGGGTCGTCCGAACCCATATATACTTTTTTTATTCCGCTGTCGATTATCGCCTGAGTACAGGGAGGCGTTTTGCCGTAGTGGCAGCATGGCTCAAGAGTAACATATATTTCTGCACCCGCCATATCCTCAGTACATTTTAAAATAGCGTTTCTTTCGGCATGAAATTCTCCGTATCTGTGGTGATGATCCTTTGAGATTATTTTGCCGTCCTTTACTATGACCGCTCCCACCATTGGATTGGGATTTGTAAATCCCATACCCTTTTTTGCTTCCTCCAGAGCGACGCTCATATAATCTTCTTTAGTCATTTTAACAGCTCTCCTTAAAACAGAAAATGCCCTGAAAATCAATCAGGGCATAAGTTTATAAATTTGACGGAAGATATAAAAAACTCTGAAATGCCAAAAACACTTCAGAGGGCAATAACATTATAAATGTCTTCTTCCATCCAGACTTTACTGTCGGTTTCGGAGTTTCACCGAATCGTGCGCTTTACGCTTGCGGACTTTACCGCCGGTAGGGAATTCAACCCTGCCCTGAAGACTATGTTAAATTTTAAATAAAGTATATCACAATGAACCGCGTCTGTCAATAGGCTTTACGGTGTTTGGCAGTAAAATTTTTCAAGATCCAGAAGCTTTTTCTTTATATCAAGACCGGCAGCATAGCCTGTAAGACTGCCGTTTGCACCGATAACTCTGTGACAGGGGATCATTATAGCTATGGGATTTTTATTGTTTGCGTTACCGACAGCTCTTGCACCGCCGGACTTACCTATTTTTTCGGCAATTTCTCCGTAGCTTGTCGTTTGACCGTATGGAATTTCAGTCAGGGCTTTCCATACCTTTCGTTGAAAATCAGTACCGTCCGGCTTTAAAGGTACTGTAAAAACTTTTCTGTCTCCCTTGAAATATTCCTGAAGCTGATTTACAGCTTCGGAAATCAGCGGAGTTTTTTTATTGACGTATTCAGATTTTCCAAAGTGAACGGCTTTTATATAGTTTTCATTTGCAATAACAGTGATTTCTCCTATATCTGATATAAATGTATAATAAAACACAAAATCATCTCCCGAATCCTATTATACATTTAATATTATCTGTTGTAAAGTTTATTCCGAAATTTTTATTTTATAGTAGAAATTCAGATTGGGAATAAGATCTTCCCATGTACGGTTTTCTGAAATTCCTCTGGCGTTTATGCTTTTTTCTATTCCGAATACGTCCGCTTTCATTCCTGTTACCGTTTTTGCAATAGTTTTTGCACAGAGTCCCGAAATTTGTTCTGCGACGTTTTTCTTTACTGATTCACGGTCAATATCGTTTTCTTCAGCGTTGCCGTTTATTTTTATTTCAACAGTAATATTTATTTTATCGTCCTGCTTTTCAGCGGTAATTTTTGTACTGCTTTTCCGTACATAAAAATCAACATTTCTGCCGTTTATGTCAAGAGGAAGATAAATGTCTTTAATACCGCCGTTTAACCAGCAAAGTCCTTTTGATTCATCACGGGAGAGAATACCGATCAATTTTTCCCCGTTTATTACGGACATATAAATCTCGCCGTCTTTATATACGGGAACGGCCGCCTTGCAGTCAACGCCGAGTAGATCGTCAATTACTGAGCTTATATTTTTTTTGACAATAATCCCGCTTCTGCTGCTGCTGTCAATTATCTCCGGAAGAAAATCACTTTCAGATTCGGCGACAAGTCCGGCGGCGTTTTCAGGTACGCATATTACTGAGCATGAAGGGGAAATACGGTTGTTCTGCAAAAGTGAACTCAGGTTTTTATATATATTTTCCGGACTTGCGGCAAACAGCTCCAGATGTCCGGCAAACAAATTTTTTCCCTGAGTTCTTTCTGAATCGGCAATTGCCGAAAACAAAGTTGTGCCTTGACCTGTCAATACTTCATCGCTTCCGTAAAGCTGTAAAGATATAGTTTGAACGTCGTTGCAATCAGCTCCTATTGTTCTTATAAAGCCTTTGTCTCTTACTTCGGATCTGCCGGAACAGCCGCTAAGCGTCAGCAGAAGCAGAAACGGCGGAATCAGACGTTTTGCTTTCATGTTTTAACTTCCTCCTTGTATACATTATAATGGGAACTATCACAGCCAGCAGTAATATTAATATGCCTGTTACGGCGGTCAGATCAATGTCCAGAATATTTACGGCTGACGACGCCCCGAGCATCAGTACGGTTGAAAGGAGAGTATTGTATTTCAGATCCGGAAAGATCTCCTTTATAAGCATTGAGCAAAGTACTATCTGAAGAGTTACGGTCATTACACATAGCATAGTAAACAAAATCATATATAAAGAGTCTGCTCTTTGAATACTGAAAGGCTGGGAGTAAGCGCCTGCTGAGAAAAACGGATAATCGGAAAGTTCCATGATTCTTCCCAGCACAGTTATTTCTATAACCGCAATAAGCTCTGTCAGAATAAATTTACCGGTAAAAAATGCAGTTATGCTTTTGGATCTTGGCTCAGGAACGAATTCCAGAAGAACAAACATCATTACAAGCTCGCCGGACGAACAGAATTCCCGTATAACAGATTCGGTTATTTCTTTAAAATCTGCATTAGGAGCAAAATTTGAAAGTTCTGCTTTAGGGTATGCGCCGAGTATCATTACAAAAAGAGAAAAGATAATAAGTCCCAGCATAATTGTTGCATATCTGTTAAAGGACTTTATTCCCATTGACGCAGTATAAATACATACGGCTGCAAGTATGATTGCTCCGGCAAGGCTGCTGTCTATGGGAAAGTATACGCTTTTAGTAACTCCCCAGAGATTACTGAAGGAAACCGAGCCCCATAAAATAAAAAACAGGAAGTAAAGAAATTTGCCGAACTTGCCGAAAAGCATTTCTTTTTTCAGTGAAAAATTCTTTTGTCTGTAAAGAGCCAGCATAGGTAAAACTGCCGCAAGCTGAAGAAGTATTGAAATCGCTGCCCCGGCCATTTGTCCGGCATCCGACGGATGTGCAGAGCATATAATACTGAACATTCTTATTCCTATTAAAACGGCAAAAAGCTGACTGTGGCTAATTCTGTTCATGAAGATCCTCCACTGTAAAATCATTATTCTGCATTTTCTTGAAACCTGACCGTACCGCTGTATCTCCCATAGCTTTTTTTATAAACGGAGCAAAAGGTGCGGTGTAAGGAAAGCCGTAATCCTCTGTGGCACACATATTGAAAAGAACGGCAGCGCCCAACAGGCTGATCCCGTAAAGGCCCCAGATTCCTCCGCAGATCACAAAAACTATTCTCAGTATCGTAATGCTTTGAGTAAGCTCAGGGATAACAAAACCGCTTACTACCGATAATGCGGCAACTGTAAGAAGAGGAGTGCTTATCAGTCCCGACTGTACGGCGGAATCTCCTATTATAATTCCGGCAACGATGCTGACTGCTCCGCCTACTGCTTTAGGAAGCCTTAGTCCGGCTTCTTTTATGATTTCATACATTATAAGAACGCCTATGGTTTCGGCAACTATAGAAAACGGTGCGTTTTCTTCTGATTGCGAAAGTAACACAAGAAGAGTACTGTTTAAAAGTTCGGGGTGATGCATGGCAACGGCGACATAAAACGCGGGCAGTAAAACCGACAGAAAAAACGCCCCATACTTAAGCCATCTTATAAATGTACCGAAATAAGGTTTGAAATTATAATCGTCAACAGTCTGGAAATTGTCACTGACAAGTTTTGGTATGATAAGCGCATATGGATTGCCGTCTACCAGAATGGCAACACGGCCTTCAATAAGCTTGGAACATAATACGTCCGGACGTTCAGTCATACCTACAGAGGAAAAAATCCGATGTTTGCCTGATTCGATAAACGGCTGAATATAACCGGTTGAAAGAATGGATTCAAGTTCAGTTTTATTAAGGGAATCCATAATACGTTTTATGAGCTTTTTGGGAACACGGTCAGACATGTAGCAGATACAAAGGTCTGTCTGACTTTTATCTCCCAGAACAAAAAGCTTCTGGACAAGTACGGGAGATTTGATTTTTCTTCTTATCAGGGACATATTAGTACGTATGACTTCAACAAATCCCTCGTGAGATCCTGTTAGGTTGTTTTCGCCTGACGGTTCGTTAATGCCCCTTGATTCGTACCCCTGAACCCCGAAAGCGAGTACGTAATCTGCTCCGTCCGCTGCAAGCAGAGCAAAACCGGAATTCAGCAGACGGAAAAAGTCTTCATAGTTATATGCTGTGGGACGGTCTATGGATAACAGCATTTTTCCGTTTATGTGGCTTAACAGTGCTTCGGCGCTTTTGTCAGGCAGATCTATTTTCATTAAAGGGTGAAGAATGAGTTCGGTAATCGTGGCGGTGGAAACAAGTCCCTCACAGCAGAAAAGGCAAGCTTTTAAGCCGCTTATTTCAACCTCATTTATAAGTACGTCTGAGCTTTCACCTGAAATTTCTTTTATTTTTTTAATATTTTCGGATAAATCAGGTATTATAGGTATATTTTTTAAGATACTCTGCTTCATATAATTCTCCGTTCTCCGGCGGACCGGTTATATTTCACAGGTTATTATTGCCTGAAATGTGCAAAAAATACAATACATAAAAATAAAAAAGTCAAGAATCTGAAAAAATATGGGTATATAAAAGTGAGTTTTGTTAAAAAAACATAATAAAATGAAAAGCGGCTTTATCCAAAATAAACAAATATATTAAATATTCAAAAAAAACACTTTACATAACAGTATTTATAGAGTATAATATAAAAAAGAATTTATTCGGAATAAACTTGAGAAATCTTGGATTTGTAAAAGATATCTATTGACTTTTTTAAAAACATAGATTATAATATAAGTACAGCATGTTTGTCATATCTGCAAAATTTATATATTACATGTTAAAAAAATATAGTGTAATTTGCAAAATGACATTAAATCGACTTTTATTCATTATATTCAACAATTCAGAGTGATTTATTTTAGAAAATTATACAAAAAAGTTCTGAACCTATTGACTTTAACACTGTCATAATTTATAATTGTAATGTGATTTAGATTGCGAGTATAATTAAAGAGATGTACAGAGCAAGTATCTCTTTATTATATATTATTTTTTATGTTTTATTAGAAAAGGAGGAAAACGCAAATGAGAACAAAAAAACTTTTAGCAGGCGCATGCGCTTCACTTATGATCGCTGCTTCTGCTATTACGACTGTTACAGCTGCTGAAAGCGTAAACGTTACTATAGGTAACGCAACAGCTGCGCCAGGCGAAACGTTTACGGTAAAGATGGAGCTATCAGATATACCGTCTGCCGGAATTAACGCATGTGATTTTGGTATCAAGTATGATTCATCAGTTCTGACAATTGACGACGTTGCTTTAGGAGATCTGGCAAAGGGTGACGACACTTCGGTTGAGGGCATGCCTGACCCGTTTGTTTACAATATTGAGGACAATCTGGTTTGTGTAACTTATGGTGTAGGTACATCTAACACTGATTTTTACATGACAGGCTCAGGTACATTCCTTACAATTTCCGGTACTGTAAGCCAATCGGCAGCTCCAGGTACAAAATCCGATTTGGAAATTGTTGCTGTTGACAGACTGACAACTCCTACATCTTCATCAGTAAATGATGAAATAATTTTTGGATTATACGGTTCAGATGAAGAAGTGATTGTTTATGATCCTACAATTACTAACGGTTATGTTGAGGTTGAAGGCGAAGCAACAACTGAAGAGTCCACCGGAAATACAGGAACTTCAATTGACTTTGGCGAGGTTACGCTTATGGGTGATACAAACCGTGATGATGTTATAGACAGTACGGATATTGTTGTGTTAAATAAATATCTTTTAAATAAAGTTCAGTATCCGCTTCAGGACAGTTCAGCATATGCAAACGGAGACTGCGATAAAGATAAGGATTTAACTACAAAGGATAGTTTGTTTATTATTCAGCATGTTCTTGGAATTGAACTGTTAAATTGATTGCCTTTAAGCCGTTCGGCTTAATATAAAAGGGGGATCACCCAAAAAAATAATGTTAGTTTGTTGAGGATAACAAACAGAAAGGAAAAATAGTGATGAAGAAAGGTAAATTTCTTTCTATCTTAACAACTGTTGCTATGGCTGGCAGCATGGTGTTAAGTGTCGTACCTTTTACAGCTTCTGCTTATGTCGGTGACGTAGTTGAGACAGCGGGCAAATTTTCTATGACTGCTGATCAAACTAATTTCACACTGGATGAAATTAAAGCAGGCGCTACTGCAAAAGTAAAGGTACATTTTACAGGCGATGTGTCTGGTGAAAAAATGTTAAGTCTTGAGAGTAAATTTGATTGCAGCGACAGTGACTGGAAGGTTGTTCCAACAAATATGACACTCCCGTACCCATGTCAGATTGCTAATGACAAGGGATCTAAGCCTAGTAGCTTTAGAAAAGATTCTACAAATACATCCAGTATCTGGACTAAGGATTTTCCGGCTGATCCAGACAGTGCCAGAGGAAACCCGATTTCATATGCATTAAAAGTAGAATTAGAGGGCGGTTACCAACCAGGCGCATATCCGATTTTTAAATACATAACAGATGAAACAATCGGATACATTAAACCGGGTGAAGGCGATGCAGTTTGTGAATTTGATGTAGAATTCCCAACAGATTTGGCTGAAGGCGAATATACTATTGATTTTATGGATGCTCGTTGCGTTATTGATTTACATCGTGGTGGTGTAGATTTGGCAGACGCATTCCCAGAAACAACAGGCATTACATTTACAATTGGTGATAAGGCTGAAACTACACCGGCTGTAACAACACCAGCTGTAACAACAAAGGCTACAACTGTTAGCACATCAGATAACAGAAATTACATTGACGAATTTAAGTTATCTGCTGAAAAGGTAAAAGCAGAAGCTGGAGCAGACGATGTTGTTGTAGCAGTTTATTGTGATACAAACGAATACTTGATTGAAGCTCTTGAATTTAAGATGAGCTATGATAAGTCAGTGCTTGAACTTACAGAAATAGAAATTCCGGAACTGTGCGGTTTGGATCCTGCAGCTATTGATACGGCTATATCGACTGGAGTATTATCATATAAGCAGGTTGGTGAAGGCCAGATTACAAACTATGCAGAAGATCCTATTGCATTACTTCACTTCAAGGTTAGTGCTGATGCATCCGGTGAAATTCCTGTAAAAATCGTAGGCGCTACAAGAGATGTTCCAGTATGCTTACAGAAATATTGGCCAGCACCTCTGTGGGAATATGATTATCTTACACCTGTTGTAACTGACGGTGCAATCATTATTGACGGCGATGTTACAACACCGGCTGAGACAACACCGGCTGAGACAACACCGGCTGTAACAACAGTTAGCACAACAAAGGCTACAACTGTTAGCACAACAAAGGGTTCAGTGGATACAAATGTTTCAGTTTCTGTTTCAGCATCTGCATCCGCATCCGCATCAATTTCAGTATCTGTTTCTAATGTAGTATCAGTTTCGATTTCTGCAGTAGAAGGTAGCATAGTAACAGTTCCAGTAGCTTCTGCATCCGCATCAGCTTCTGCATCTGCATCTGCATCTGCATCTGCATCTGCGTCAGCTTCTAAGGAAGTATCAGTATCTATTTCTAATGTAGTATCTGAAAAGGTTTCAGTATCCGTATCAGTATCTGAAAAGGTATCTGTATCAGTATCAGTTGTTACAGGAAAAGATGGTGAAATAATAACAGTTCCAGTAGCTTCTGCATCCGCATCAGCATCCGCATCAGCATCTGAAGTAGTTTCAGTATCTGTTTCTGAAAAGATTGTAACTATTTATGTTACAGATAAGACAACTCCTGTTTCAACTCCAGACGGCGGACAGACAACGACAGTTGCTATTTCAATTGATACAAGCGAAATTGACGCTAACGGCAGCAACCTCCAGTGGTACTATGCAGATGAAAAGGAATTTGTAATTGACGGTATTAAGGTATTCGTTGACGGTAAAGAAGTTGACGCAGAAGATCTTATTACTTTTGATACAACTCCTGAATCAACATACGATGGCAAGACATTTGATTATGTAGTTCCATTCGTTGTAACTGTAGGCGATCAGACAGCTGAAGGTACAATTAAGGCTAAGATCGGTCAGCGCGGTGACGCTAACTGTGACCATAAGGTAAGCGCTATGGATGCTTCTTACATTGCATTCAACCTGGCTCAGCTTGATGATTCCAAGAAGACAATCCTGACTAAGGAAGATGGCTTCGGCGTATTCCTTGCTAACTCTGATGAAGGTATGAAGGACGGCAAGTATGCACCATATGATCTCGCTGCAAAGGATGCGGCAACACTTGCTAACTTCCTTGCTCGTTCAGCATTCGAAAAGGATTTAACACTTTACGATGTAGCTGTTCTCAAGAAGTAATCAGTTTAATTTATTAATTTGCTTTGTTTTCGCAGGGACCGGAAATGGTCCGGTCTCCTGCTTAACAAATATAGAAAAGAAAGGAAAAAATTTAAAATGAAGAAAAATGTATTTTCAAGAACACTTGCAGTACTTGCTTCTACAGCAGTACTTGGTGCAGCATCAATGATTTCTGCTAGCGCAGCAGGCGAGGCTATTAGCCTTTCAGACGTTGTAGGTCAGCCTGGCGAAACAGTTACTATGCCAATAGTAGTATCTGCTAATAATGATTGTAACTCTTTTGATCTGCTCGTAGCTTGGGACGATGCAACTCTTACAGGTTCAGCAGCTACATTCTCAGGCTGCAACGGTGACACAGTACTTGGCGACCAGATGGTTTCAGTAGTTGGTTACACAAGCTCAACTATGGCTGACGGTGCAGTTGCTAGTATCAACTTCACAATTCCTGAAGATGCTGAAGATGGTCAGGGTTATGATGTTACTATCAGCT
>OGPA01002856.1_pt1 | contig 11637 bp, 9 predicted proteins | sample 1552841 | NCBI WGS metagenome assembly OGPA01 (sample SAMEA2579916, study PRJEB22360) | human gut metagenome | reverse complement strand
CGTCATGCCCCGTGGAGACCATCGGCGGCCACCACTGGATGGCCCGCCGTGTGCCGGACGACAGCTATGTCGTGATGCCCAACCAGCTCGGCATCGACAGCTTTGACTTTGCTGATGCCTACGGCGCACAGGAAAACTACATGTGCTCGGACGACCTGAAGGCCTTTGTGGACAAGTACCACCTTGACCTCTCGCTGGACGGCAGCTTCAACCCGCGCGATGCCTTCGGCAGCCACGACGACGCCGATCATGTGTATAACACACCGCGCGCCTGGTTCATGCTGCGGCATCTGAACCCCAACACCTGGGTCTGGGAAGGCCCCGATGCAGACTATACCCCGCATTCGGACGACCTGCCCTGGTGCATGGTCCCAGAGCGGAAGATCACACCGGAAGACGTGAAATACCTGCTGTCTTCGCACTATCAGGGCACTCCGTATGACCCGTATGCCGCCTATGGCGACCCGAAGAGCAAGGGTGCCTACCGTACGATCGGCATCAACCGCAACAGCTTCATGGCGCTGACCCAGATGCGACCGGATCTGCCGGAGGAGTTCCGCACGGTGGAGTGGATCGCCTATGCGTCCAACGCCTTCAACACGATGGTGCCGTTCTATGCCAATGTGGACACCACCCCGGCCTACCTCGCCTGCACCACCGGCGAAGTCTCCACCGAGAGCTTTTACTGGGTCAGCCGGATGATTGCCGCCATGGCCGATGCCGCTTACGGCAAGTCCATCTTCCATGTCGAGCGCTACGAGGAAGGCGTCCTCTCCGCCACACGCGCTCTGTTGAACGCCTACGATGAAAAACAGGCCCAGGAGGCCGACCCGGCCCGCCGTGCCGCCCTGCGCACGGAGGCCAACGAGGCCATCGCCAGAGAGCTGAAGGCCCGCGCCGCCGATACGCTGAACAAGGTCCTCTTTGAACTGAGCTGCAATATGAAGAATGCCTTCTCCCGCTCGGATGCCTGAGCAGACAAATGAAATAAGAAAATAAAAAGGGAGCGCCTCCGCACAGAAACTGTTTTGTGCGGGGGCGCTCCTCGTTGTGCCGGGAACAGCATTTCATAGGAAACTCCAATGCAGAAAACGCAGAATGACGGATATAAATCATAAAGAAAATGATTTTTTGTATGCGTTTCATATTTTCGGGGGGGTAGGAAAAAATGAAAAAACATGGAGGAAAACATTGACAAATAGCTAAAAAAGGTGATATTCTATGAACGAGGCTTTATACCTCGGATGTCATTGTGCCCTGAGGAGGGGAAAAACTTTTTGAAACGATATGACCAGGCAGGAAAAGCAAAGTGGCTGATCCTGGTCATTGCGGCAGGCATCCTTCTGCTGGGTGTGATCCTGTATGCAGGGGGACGCTGGCTGGAGACCAGGAGCGTTGAAGAAGCACGCGGGGATCTGACCCAGACGGAAGCGGTGGAAACGCAGGAGTACAACGGCGTCACATACCAGCGCCGGGAGGGGCTGACCTCCATCCTTGTGATGGGCGTGGACCATGACAGTGCTGTGGAGAGCGAGGGCGCTTACCAGGGCGGCCAGGGAGATTTCCAGCGGCTGATCGTCATCGATCCGGAACGTCAGGTCATCCGTCAGTTGAAGATCGACCGGGATACCATGACAGAATGCACTGTGCTGGGCTACCTTGGCAGCCCCATCGGCACCAAAGAAATGCAGATCAGCCTTGCGCATGGCTTCGGCGATGGCAAGGAGGAAAGCTGCGAGTATGCCCGTGAGGCAGTAGAAGGTCTTCTGCTGGGAGAATCCATTGATTTTTACGTGGCCATGAACATGGATGGCATCTCGGAGCTGAACGATCTGGCAGGCGGTGTCACTGTGACATTGGAGGATGATTTCTCCTCCATAGACCCTGCAATGACCAAGGGCACGACCCTGACGCTGCATGGAGATCAGGCAGAGACCTTTGTCCGCAGCCGGATGACGGTCGGAGATGGGACCAATGCCAGCCGCATGGAACGTCAGGAGGCGTTCCGTGGTCGCGACCAAGAAGACTGCAAAGGTCTGAGTTTGAGAAAGTACCTTTTGTAGGTTTACAGAAGGCAGTGGCATTTGCTGCCACTGCTTTCTTTCTGCTTCAGAATAAATCAAAGGGAGAACAAAACTATGTCAGAATACCAAATGCCACCCCCCAATAAGGTGAATTCGCCCCAGCCCGGCAATGGAGACGAGGAGACCATTGACCTCCTGGAGCTGCTTTATGCGCTGCTGGGAAAGTGGCGGGAGATCGCAGCAGCAACCGTGGCCTGCGCCCTGATCGCAGCCATTGGGGTGCTGTTTTTTGTGACGCCCAAGTATCAGGCGTCGTCCACCATTTACGTCATCAGCCAGAAAGACTCGGACATCAACATGTCCGATCTCCAGATCGGCACGGCCCTGACCGATGACTATATCCAGGTCTTTCATATGTGGGAGGTGCAGGATAAGGTGATCTCCAACCTGGACCTGCCCTATACCTACAGCCAGCTGGATAAGATGCTCTCTGTGACCAATGCCTCCAACACCCGGATGGTGGAGATCACCGTGACGTCGGAGTCTGCGCAGGAAGCAGCAGACATCGCCAATGAGTATGTTACCGTGGTGCAGGACTACATTGCCAAAAAGATGGCAACGGACAAGATCTCTATCATGTCCACAGCACTGGTTCCTACGGAGCCGGTCAGCCCGAACAAGACCAAAAGCATCCTGCTGGGAGCATTGCTGGGCTTTGTGGTCAGTGCGGGTGTCATTGTTGTGATCACATTGCTGGACGATACCTACAAGACGACGGAGGACATCAAGAAATACACCGGCCTGGTGACGATGGCGGTGATCCCGCTGGAAAAGGGCGATGAGCCAAAACACCAGAGGGCAGACAAGCAGATCGGCCTGAAGCTGCCGGGAGGGAAAACGCTGTGAACAGACTTGAATTTCGAAAACTTCCCCAGTTGAGCTACCCGGTCAATGAGGCCTTCAACACCCTTTCCACCAATGTCTCCTTTTTGGGTCGGGATATCAAAAAGATCATGCTTACCAGTTCCCACGCATCCGAGGGCAAGAGCTTTACCAGCATTACGCTGAGCCGGAAGCTGGCAGAGCGAGGCAAGCGGGTGGTCCTGGTGGATACGGACCTGCGGCGGAGCATGATCACCACTGTTTATGGGGTGCAGTTTGCGCCGGGTTCCAAAAAGCAGGGCCTGTCTCACTATCTGGCCGGCATTGCCGAAAAGGAGGAAGTCCTGTTCCACACCAACGTTCCGGGCATGGACTTTATCCCTATGGGCCACGAACTGCTGAATCCCATCCCGCTGCTGAGCTCTGAGCGGTTTCAGAACCTGCTGGATGGACTGGCAGAGGAGTACGATTACGTGATTGTAGATGCGGCTCCGGTGGGCGTGGTCATTGATGCTGCGGAGATCGCCAAGGTCTGCGATGGTATTCTGCTGGTGGTGAGCTACAATCAGGTCCACCGGCAGGAGCTGATCGACGCCAAAAACCAGTTGGAACAAACGGGCTGCCCCATCCTCGGCACCATCCTCAATCAGGTGGAGTACGAGGGCTTTGCCAACAAGAAGTATTATTACAAATCGCATTATTCCAGTTATTACAAAGCCTACGAAAAAGAGGCAGAAGAAAAGAAGAGCTGAGCCCATGACAGAACAGTTTTTAGATCTGCATACGCATGTGGTCTATGGAGTGGACGATGGTGCCCGCACGGAAGAACAGATGCGGGCAATGCTGGACGCAGCTGCCGCCAACGGCATCACCACATTGGTGGCCACCACTCATGCAACACCGGGCCTGGAGGAGTTTCCACAGGAGCGCTACCAGCGCCACCTGGATGCAGCGCAGGCCTATTGTCAACAGCAGGGGTATGGATTGCGGCTGTACCCCGGTGCGGAGCTGCTGTACAACCCCATGCTGCGGGATGCGGCCAGAGAAAACGGCCTGCCCACGCTGGCCGGTACGGATTGGGTGCTGATGGAGTTTTTACCGCAGACTTCCGCCAAAGAGCTGGAAAACGGGCTGGAAGAAGTGGCTGTGTGCGGCTACTCCATTCTGATGGCCCATGTGGAGCGTTACCGCTGCCTGGAATCGCGGGGCCTGCTGGAAAAGCTGAAGGCCCGGTATCCTGTGGCCTGCCAGATGAACGGTTCCACGGTGCTGGAGCCGGGCAGCTTCTGGAAGCGGCGGCGGGTGGAACGCTGGCTGAGCAGCGGTGTCATTGATGTGGTAGCATCGGATGCACATAACACTACGTCCCGGCCGGTCAATCTGCGGGAAGCCTATCAAAAGCTGAAACTCACCTTCGGCGAGGAAACAGCGGACCGTTTGACCGGGCGCAGCGGCCTATGGAAGGAATTCCGGGACGCCTTAGCGCAACAAAAAACGACTTGACGATCCAGCAAAGTGCTGGGGACCGCTTCCTTCTGCAAAATGCGTAGCATGTTGGGAGCAGATGTGCAAGACGCGGCAAAACAGCGGCAGTTTTCCAAATTGGAAAGCGGCCGCTGTTTTTTGAAATCAATCTTGTTAGAATTTGCTAAAATTCTTTGAACTTATTTGTTAGCACAAAAAACTCTAGATGCAAAATTGTTGCATCTAGAGCAAAAATAAAAAATCACACCCCCGATGCGCCGTAGTTTGCCAGCACACGGGCGGAGGGATCGTTGACGTTGCAGCCGGGCCATGCCTTGTTGGGCATCCAGAAATCGACGATGGTGCGACTCTGGTCGTGGTAGTATTTCTCGAAGATCTCGCGGTAGAACAGGCTCTCCTTGGTGAACGGCATGCAGTGGGCCGAATAGTTTGCCCGGCGGAGCTGGAACTCCTCGTCGGTGTAAAGGCTCTCGGTATACTCCTTGATGTCGTCTACCATGCTGTGGCCCACGGCATCGGAGAAAGCGGCCTTTTCACGCCACAGGATCTCCGGCGGCAGCCAGTCGCCCTCGAAGGCTTTGCGCAGCAGGTACTTGCCCTTGCCGTAGCTGTTCAGCTTCTTTTCGGGGTCAATGGCCATCACGTAGCGGACGAAGTCCAGATCACCGAAGGGCACACGGGCCTCGATGCTGTTGGAGGAGATGCAGCGGTCGGCGCGGAGGACATCGTACATATAAAGCTCGCGGATGCGCTTCTGGCTCTCCTGCTGGAAGGCGTCGGCGGTGGGGGCATAGTCGGTGTACTTGTAGCCGAACAACTCATCGGAGATCTCGCCCGTCAGAAGGACGCGGACATCGGTCTGCTCGTGGATGGCCTTGCACAGCAGATACATGCCCATGCTGGCGCGGATGGTGGTGATGTCCCAGGTGCCCAGCAGGCGGATGACCTCTTCCAGACTGTTGATGACCATATCCCGGTTGATGATGATCTCGTGATGCTCGCTGCCCAGATACTCAGCGGTCTGGCGGGCATATTTCAGGTCGATGGCGTCGGTGTCCATGCCGATGGCAAAGGTGCGGATGGGCTTGCCCAGCTTTTTGGCTGCGATGGAGCAGACCAGCGAGGAGTCCAGACCGCCCGAAAGCAGGAAGCCGACCGGTGCGTCGGCGTCCAGACGCTTTTCCACACCGGCAATGAGCTTTTCGCGGATGTTGGTCAAGGTGGTCTCCATGTCGTCTTCCATGGGAGCGGGCACATCGGCGATGTCCTCATAGCGGACGAAGCGGCCGTCGCAGTAGTAGCTGCCAATGGGGAAGGGCCGGATGTCGTCGCACCAGCCGATGAGGTTCTGCATCTCGGACGCGAATGCGATCTGGTGGCTGGACTTGGAGTAGCCGTAGAACAGCGGGCGGATGCCGACGGGGTCGCGGGCTGCGATGAGGCGGTCCTTGCGGGAATCGTAGAGGATGAGGGCGAACTCGGCGTCCAGATGGCGGAACATGTCGAGGCCGTACTCATAATAAAGCGGCAACAGGATCTCGCAGTCGCAGTCGGACTGGAACTTGTAGCCCCGGCGCTTCAAAATCTCTTTTTCAAAGCGGAAGCCGTACAGCTCGCCGTTGCAGACCACACAGTCGGCTCCGCGGTAGAACGGCTGCATGCCTTCGGGCGTCAGGCCCATGATGGCCAGCCGGCCAAAGCCCATCAGGCCGAACGGCCCTTCCACGACCCGCTGGTCGTCCGGGCCGCGCATCACGGTGCGCAGCAGATAATCCTTGAACTTGGCGGCACTCAGATCGTGCCCGGTGTAACCCATTACACAACACATATTTCTTACCCCTCTCAAGTGACCTCTCCGTCATTGCTTGGCAATGCCGCCTTTCCGGATCGGAGCGGTCTCAAATAAAAATACGGCAGCCTTCATCCCATTTTGCTAGGACGAATGCTGCCGTATCCGTGGTGCCACCTAAATTACCGACATGCTGGGCATGTCAGTCACTTTTGTGCGCTCTCCCCGTTGAAAGCACTGCCGCGATAACGAGCGGCGCACGTCTGCCCCTACTTGCCGCCTTGCGCGGGTTCAGGGGGAAGCTCACGGGGGTTCGTTCGGGTCCGGCTCTCTGCGCGGCTCACACCTGCCCGCGCTCTCTGAAAAAGAGCGGTTGGACCTTACTTTTCCCGGTCAACGCTTTTCTTGCCTGAATTGTATCACGGCTTTTTGTCCGTGTCAACAGCCGAATTTGAATTTTCTGCGGTTTGTTCAGCCTGCTCATTTTGCTGCGCACAGCGGCGGCAAAGTCCGTACAAAACGCTTCCCTCGCACTGGAGCGTAAAGCCGTGTTCGGCCATCAGATGGGCGCGCACCTCGTCCATGAAGTGGCAGTCCAGGTGGTAGATCCGCCCGCACTGCACACATTTGAGGTGCAGATGCTCCCGGCAGTGCCGCCCTTCGTCCACATACTGGAACACGGCTTTTTCGCCCTTGTCGGCGACGTATTTCATGATGCGCTGTTCGCCCGCCAGCTTGTCGAGATAGCGGTAGACGGTGGTGGGGTTTGGGCTGGCGCCCTCGGCCTCCAGATGTTCCAGAATATTCGACGCACTGACCGCGTGCTGCCGGTTGTTGATGAGATAATCCAGGATGAGCTGCCGGGTTTTGGTGTTGTATCCGCCGCGACCTGCCATGATATCCGCCTTCCTTTCCGCATCAAGTGTATCACAATTTATCCTTCGATGCAAAACAAGATGGGAGAGTTGGTGACAAGCACAAAAAACTTTGTGAATAATGCGAGAAAATACGGCAGAATATCTGTGCAAAACGGAAAAGCTCCCAATCTTTTGGAAAAACTCTTGTAAAGATTGACAAGTTGTGTGATAATATTCGTATGAGATGAGTTGGATTATTTCAGGGATACAAGCTGCCTTTTGGGCGGCTTTGCGTTGTTTGAGACGAACATCGGAACATCGGAATGAAATGATCTGTTCGGTTAGGAGATTGGAAAGATGAAAGAGATGGAACAGCAGGCAAAGCAGAGCTTGAAGCTCCAGGCCTACCAGTACCTGAAAACAAAGATCCTGAACTGTGAGTACCGTCCCAATGAGTTTCTCAACGAGCAGAAGCTCTGTGCGGAGATGGGAAATATCAGCCGCACCCCCATGCGGGATGCGTTGGGCCGGTTGGAGCAGGAGGGCCTCATCACAATCCTGCCCAAAAAGGGCCTGATGGTCTCCGGCATCACGGAGGACGATGTGCACAGCATGTTCGAGATGCGCCTTCTGGTGGAGCCGTATGCGCTGCGCAATTACGGCAACCTGATCCCCCGGCAGGCACTGGAAGACTATAAGGAACTGATGCACCACCCGGACCGCATCGACGACTTCTGCAAGTCGGACGACGACTTCCACGCGCTGCTGATGAGCAGCCTGCCCAACAAGTACCTACGCTCGGCCTATGACCGCATCACCGGCCTGAACACCCGGTTCCGCATCATGACCGGCAAGGTGAGCATGATCAATCAGGACCAGACCTGCGAGGAGCATCTGCACATCCTGGATGCGGCCCTGAACGACAACTGGGACACCGCCGCCGATGCGCTGCAGCACCATCTGGAGCTGGCCCGCGATAAGGCCGAAGGCGTCATCAAGGTCATCCGGCTGTGGTAAGACGTACCCTCTCAGGCGCTCCGCGCCAGCTCTCCCAGAGGGCGAGCCACTGGCGAGCCGGTTCTGGTCGTGCTGGGTGAGCAATGTTTCTTGGAATCATAAAATAGAGTGCTCCGCTGTTTCGACTTACAGCATCCGTACAAACGCTCTTTTGTCAGAGCCATTGTATCGATGCCGTTGGTCTTGACAACGGAGCACTTTTGTTTCCAATTCAAACTGCTTTCAGCATCCAGCAGAGCCTGTCCGGCCTGCCAAGGGCTCCCCCATCGGGGGAGCTGTCAAACCCACAGGGTTTGACTGAGAGGGTATTTTTTGCACAAAAACAGCACATTTGTCTAGAAACAGTTGAATATGTATAAAAAATTCATAAAAATCATAAGAATTTGACATTGCATAGTTTTTAACAATATGGTAAAGTAAAAGGCAGAGAGACCCCGGCTGAAAACGGGTACAAAGATTTGGAGGATCGTAATTATGGCTGATCGTATCGTACTGAATACCATTTCCTACCATGGCCACGGTGCCATCGAGAACATCGTTCCCGAACTGACCGCCCGCGGCTACAAGAAGGCGTTCGTCTGCTCCGACCCCGACCTCATCAAGTTCGGCGTGACCAAGAAAGTCACCGACCTGCTGGATGCGGCAAACTTTGCCTACGCTGTGTACAGCGAGATCAAGCCCAACCCCACCATCGCCAATGTGCAGGACGGCGTGGCGGCCTTCAAGGCTGCTGAGGCAGACTGCATCGTGACCATCGGCGGCGGCTCCTCCATGGATACCGCAAAGGCTATCGGCATCATCATCAACAACCCGGAGTTCGCGGATGTCCGCTCTCTGGAAGGTGTCGCACCCACCAAGAAGCACGCCGTCTTCACCATCGCCGTGCCCACCACCGCCGGTACTGCGGCCGAAGTCACCATCAATTACGTCATCACCGATGTCGAGAAGAAGCGCAAGTTCGTCTGCGTTGATACCAACGACATCCCGGAGATCGCCGTCGTGGACCCCGATATGATGTCCTCCATGCCCAAGGGCCTGACCGCTGCCACCGGTATGGACGCTCTGACCCACGCCATTGAGGGCTACATCACCAAGGGCCACTGCACCATCTCCGATATGTTCCATCTGGAAGCCATCAAGCTCATCAGCGAGAGCCTGCGCGGCGCAGTGCAGAACACCCCGGAAGGCCGCGAGGGCATGGCTCTGGGCCAGTACATCGCCGGCATGGGCTTCTCCAACGTGGGTCTGGGCATCGTCCACTCCATGGCACACGGCCTGTCCGCTCTGTATGACACCCCGCACGGTGTGGCCTGCGCCATCCTGCTGCCGGTCGGTCTGGAATACAACAAGAGCGTGGCCGGTGAGCGCTACCGCGCTGTCGGCAAGGCCATGGGCGTCCAGGGCATCGACGAGATGAACGACGCCGAGGCAGCCGATGCCACCATCGCCGCCGTCAAGCAGCTGAGTGCAGATGTGGGCATCCCCGCCAACCTGCACGGCATCCTGAAGGAAAAGGACATCCAGTTCCTGGCAGAGTCCGCTTACGCCGACGCCTGCCGCCCCGGCAACCCGCGTGACACCAGCGTGGAAGAGATCGTGGAGCTGTACAAGAGCCAGCTGTAACCCGCTCCGGTCCGGCCTGCAGTAACATCCAAAACCTCAAAATGCCATCTTCGGCCGCAGCGCCGGAGGTGGCATTTTTGCGGTTCGGGCTTGTCAAGCGCCCCGAAACCGGGTACAATCAGAGTATACTTTGTTTCAGGAGGGCAATAGCCGATGGAATTGAATTTCTATACCCTCAGCGTTATCTATCTGGTCTACTCGTTTTTGGGCTGGGTGGGGGAGACGGTCGTAGCCACCGCCAAAGGCCGCCGGTTCACCAACCGCGGTGTGGCCTCCGGTCCGTTCTGCTTCGTCTACGGCACAGCGGGCGTTCTGCTGGCCGTGGGTCTGGCCGACCTGCGCAACAACTGGTTTGCACTGTTCGCGGGCAGTTTTCTGATCGCGACCGTGGTCGAGTGGATCACGGCGAAACTGCTGGAACGGGTGCACCACCGCCGCTGGTGGGATTACTCCGATAAAAAGTTCAACCTGGACGGCTACGTCTGCCTGCAATATTCTGCCCTGTGGGGCGTGCTGGGCGCAGTAGCAGTCCGCTGGGGCAACGACCTGCTGCTGCGGTTCTGTGCCTGGCTGCCGCCGCTGCTGCTCCACATCGCAGTATGGGTCAGCATGACGATCGCCGTGCTGGACCAGATCGGTGCGGTGGTGGTCGTGGGGCAGTATGCCGCCAGACACCCCCGGCTGGAACAGCTGGGGCAGGAGCTGGGCAAGGGCACCGACCGGCTGCAGCAGAAGATCGCCGCCCGCGTCGAGCGCCGCATCCAGCGGGCCTACCCCGCAGCGGCCCGCCAGGAGCCGACCACCAGCGCCGAAAAGGCGATGAGCGTATCCGACCTGGTCTGGCTGTTCGTGGTGGGGGCCTTCCTCGGCGATGTGGTGGAGACCCTGTTCTGCCGCATCACGGCCGGTGTCTGGATGAGCCGGTCGAGCCTGGTGTGGGGCCCGTTCAGCGTGGTGTGGGGGCTGGCGCTGGTGCTGGCCGCCGTCCTTCTGCGGGGCAGCGAGCACCAGAGTGAGAGCCGCATCTTCTGGTTCGGCGTCATCCTCGGCGGTGCGTATGAGTATGTGTGCAGCGCCGTCACCGAGCTGCTGTTCGGCACCGTGTTCTGGGATTACAGCGGCTTCAAGTTCAACCTCGGCGGGCGCATCAACCTGCTGTATTGCTTCTTCTGGGGCATTGCGGCGGTGACCTGGATGCGGTACGGCTACCCGCTGGTGGCAAAGTGCATGGGAAAGCTGAAATCCCGCATCCGCCCCTGGATGACGGCGGCGCTGGCCGTTTTTATGGCAGTGAACATGCTGGTGTCAGCGCTTGCGCTGGCCCGGTACGATGCCCGCACCAGCGGCGTGGAGGCGTCGAACCCCGTCGATGTGGTTCTGGATGCGCACTTTGACAATGCCCGGATGGAGCGCATCTATCCCAATGCGAAAAAAGTCTCTTCATGATCTGCATCTATGCCGCCTTCTGCGCCGCACAGTTCACGATGGGCTGACTGCTGCCCGATAACATGAAAGCCCCCGCCGTTCGTCGGCGGGGGCTTTCTGTGTCGCAGGAAAAGTTACTGCTGTGCGAAGATCTTTACGTCGTCCTTGTCCATGAAGGCGGCACCGGCGAAACCGGCAGCTTCGAGCTGACCCAGCTGTTTGCCGAGCTTCTTGCCCTGGGGCAGGATGGTGACTTCGTAGTTGTCGCGCAGAGCGGCGGCTTTGGCGAGGACAGCGGGGAAATCTGCCTCCTTGCCGTAGAGCAGGGCGATCTTCTGCTTGGCACCGGGGATCTGATACCCCTGCTCCAGCAGGATGCCGCAGACGCGCTCGAAGCCGATGGAGAAGCCGACAGCGGGCACCTTGGTGCCCAGGAACTTGCCGATCATGTTGTCGTAACGGCCGCCGCCCGCCACGGCACCGCTGAACTGCGGGCAGGTGATCTCAAACACCATGCCGGTGTAGTAGCCCTGAC
>OGPA01002855.1_pt1 | contig 11639 bp, 8 predicted proteins | sample 1552841 | NCBI WGS metagenome assembly OGPA01 (sample SAMEA2579916, study PRJEB22360) | human gut metagenome | reverse complement strand
GTTTTGCTTTCTGGATCTGTTTATTGATATCCTCGATCTGCTCACGTAATTTCTGAAGCTTCTCTACGGAATGCTTCTCATTATCCCACTGAGCTTTCTGGGTATTAAAAGTATCTCTCAGCTCTGCAAGTTCTTTCTGCAGATCAGCCAGACGCTCTTTACTTAAGTTGTCAGTTTCTTTTTTCAGGGCAGACTCTTCAATCTCCAGCTGCATGATCTTACGTCTCTGCTCATCCAGCTCTGTCGGCATGGAATCCAGCTCCGTCTTGATCAGCGCACAGGCTTCATCAACAAGGTCGATGGCCTTATCCGGGAGAAAACGGTCTGTAATGTATCTGTGTGAAAGTGTGGCAGCTGCAACCAATGCACTGTCTGTGATCTTAACACCGTGGAATACCTCATATCGTTCCTTCAGGCCACGGAGAATGGAAATGGTATCTTCCACTGTCGGCTCATTTACCATAACCGGCTGGAAACGACGGGCAAGTGCAGCATCCTTCTCAATGTACTGTCGGTACTCATCCAGAGTTGTTGCACCGATACAGTGCAACTCACCTCTGGCAAGCATAGGCTTCAGCATGTTTCCTGCATCCATGGCGCCGTCTGTCTTACCTGCACCCACGATCAGATGAAGCTCATCGATAAACAGAATGATCTGTCCTTCGCTCTTCTTCACTTCCTCAAGTACCGCTTTCAGACGTTCCTCAAACTCACCACGATACTTGGCACCTGCAACCAGCGCACCCATATCCAGGGCAAAAATCTTCTTATTCTTAAGACCTTCCGGTACATCTCCTGCCACAATACGCTGTGCCAGTCCCTCGATGGCTGCTGTTTTACCAACGCCAGGCTCACCGATGAGAACCGGGTTGTTCTTGGTCTTACGGGAAAGGATACGAATAATATTCCGGATCTCCATATCACGTCCGATCACCGGATCAAGTTTCTGGTTCTTCGCCTTCTCCACAAGATCCTCACCGTATTTATTCAAAGTATCATAGGTTGCCTCCGGGTTGTCACTGACAACTCTCTGGTTTCCCCTGACTGTAGATAATGCCTGAAGAAAACGCTCTCTGGTGATTCCGAATTCATTGAATAGCTTCTTCATGCTCGGGCTTGGATTCTTCAGCATGGAAAGAAACAGATGCTCAACCGATACATACTCATCTCCCATAGCCTTCGCTTCGTCCTCTGCACTGACCAGTGCCTTGTTCAGATACTGACCAAAGTGAAGCTGTCCACCGGAAACCTTAACTTTGGCATCCAATGCTTTCTTTACTGTGTCAATAAAATATTCCTTCTGGATTTCCATCTTCTCGATCAGCTTGAGGATCAGGCTGTCCTCCTGTGTCAGCAAGGCATACAGAAGGTGTTCCTCTTCGATCTCCTGATTGCCATATTCATAAGCAATCTTTTCAAGATCCTGGACAGCCTGTACGGATTTCTGTGTAAATTTACTGATATTCATAGGCTTTCCTCCTATTCTATGAAAAGCATTTCCAATATTCGCATACCGGAAATGCTGTGCTTTTTTCTTGTTCTAGGAGAACTATAACACCATTTATTAGCACTGTCAAGAGATGAGTGCTAATTATTTTGTGGAGATTGTGTGAAGCCTTGATTTTACGGGCTTCACAGGGATTTTTCACTTGCTTTCGCACTCGATTTTCTTGATTTGACCACATTTTTACGACAAATTCTTGAAAAAATATATTCGTCTGATTTTCTTACCACATTTTACGACAACGACTTCTGGTTTATACCACAGCAGGTATGGTTTCCGGCAGATTCATTTTAGACATCTCGTTTTCCACGTGAGACTTCTCTGCAATATGATTGTAGACATTCATTGTAATCTGTGCATCTGAATGTCCCATCACATATTGCATGACCTTTGGATTGACGTTGTTTTCACCCAATCTGGTACATCCCGTATGACGAAGGGTATGCGATGAAATAGGAGGCATCAGCTCCGGCTCTCGCTTCTCTTCTTCTGCCAGTTTGCTTTCTTTCTTATTATAGGCATTGACAATATTTTTCAGAAAGCTGTTCACTCCCGCCGGCATGATCGGACGTCCATGCTTTGTATTGAAGATGAATCCACTACGTCCACCGATCTCCACATTACTCTGTAAACCAAGCATCAGGTTCAGCTCTCTCTGTTTACGGAACGCATCATATACCATCTGTGTCATAGGAATGTCTCTGATTCCTGCATCCGTTTTGGTTTCTGAATCATGGAAACAATATCCTTCATCACCTTCATAATACACAAGCTGTCCACCTACATGGATCTCCCGGTTCTTCATATCCACATCTGACCAGGTTAAGCCGATGGTTTCACTCACTCTCAGGCAAGCCCCAAACATAACCTGCATCATTGGAAGATGAGGCTTATACACATTACTCTGTTCAACAAACTTCAGAAGTTTTTCCTGCTGTTCCAGTGTCAGTGCTTCTTTCTCCTTTGCCGGAGCCCCATAATCTCCAAGTGTTCCAGTTACCGGATTCTTGCGGATAATCCCGTCTTCCACTGCCAGTTCAAAACTGGGATTCAATAAACCATAAAGACCTTTGATCGTGCTGTGTGCCAGTCCTTCATCTGACAATGAGGAAAAGAACGTCCTTACGTGAGATGTCTTAAAATCCACAACACGAATGTTTCCCAAAGTATTTCGTATCCGGTAGTCCCACATACGGATATAATTCTTTTTCGTTCTTTCCTTGATATTCTTTGTTGCCATGTATCGCTCAAACAACGTATTTACGGTCAGCTTCTTGACTGATGCATCTGTAATAAGCAGATCATCCATATCCTTATTGATCTTCTTTTCCATTTCTCGCAGACTCGCCAGATCAGCTGCATAAACCGAATTACGCTTTCCGGTAATTTCATCCTTGTAGCGATACTCATAACGTCCATCCGGGCGCTGGTATTCACCTGTTTTTAAATTTCTGCCTTTATTATCTTTTCTTGCCATATCAATCATTCCTTTCACTTCATTTTTCGTTATTCGGAATGATTTTTGTCCTGTCGGTATCAGTCATTTACTGTCTGATATCTGTTCACAGATTAACATAATATTTTATGATTTCCAAGGGTAAATTCCTGCCAAATGCTAATTTTTATTTGCCTGTTTTACAGGAATATTTTCCCTTTTTTACTTTTCATTCCGAAGGAAAGTTGTTGTATTTTATCTTCTCATCTTTCATTACACTGCCATTGCATCAAGATATTTTTTTATCTTATCCACGTTATAAAGAACACGTCTTCCAACAATCACTCTTGCTTCTGCATAGTCTGCAATTTTCTTTGCAGTTACTTCTCCGCAGGATAACATTGCCATTAATCCTTCAATATCTACCGTCAGACGGTTCTCAGCCTTATACTCTGTTGTTTTTCTCATGATGCACATACCTCCTTTCCTCCGTATTCTTCTGCATCACCTCCCAGACAGCGGTTATGCCCGTTGTCAGTACATATACTTTTTGTTTGGACTTCTTACGATGATTTTCCATTCTGTTCGGCGTGTTGGCTTCCATTTGTATATGGCGGTGTCAACGTTACAATTGACCTCTATCAGAAATCTTTCTGAATACTGGCAGCTTCTTCTCAAGCATACCAGCCGTTGCCGGAGTATCTTCGGTTTCCACATACTACTCTCTGATACAGCGGTGGAATCCTGTGTTACCTTTAAGCCCGAAAAGCACCCATACAGCTCATTCAATTTTCAAGGTTCAATAATCAAAAGTTTTGTAGGTGTACATTTTTGTACCTATTTGATTTAATGCCATTATATCCCCCGTTACTGCTAATGTCAATAGCACTTCATGCGTTTTAGGTTCTTTTTTGTACTCTTTTTTATTGATTTTCTGCTAGTTTGTGTTATAATATGGACAAATAGTTATTCATTTTTTAATTTTACTATCTTCAATGGATGTTTGTCAGGACTAATGCAGAGGTGACTTTATGAATTTTAATCTGAAACTAAAAAAAATCCGGACATTCCGGAAAATGACACAAAAAGAACTGTCAGAGAAGATCGGACTGACCGATCAGCATAGAATTGTACAATATGAAAAAGGAGTTCGTGTTCCAAAAAAAGATCTGGTCGATAAAATGGCACAGGCTCTTGATGTTAATCCTTATACCCTCTATGATACCGCTGGACGTGACGCTTCCGAAATGATGGAACTGCTTTTCTGGCTGGATGAATTTAACCCATCTGCCCTGCATCTGTTTCTACCTCGGAAATTTCCTGGTGAAAAATGCAATGAAGTAGCTGACACTTCCGTTTACTACCATGACAACGATAGTTGGCCTGCTCATGCACCTGTCTGTATGTGGTTTGACTATGGAGTTCTGAATGATTTTCTGAAAGAATGGGTGGTTCGAATGGATGAACTGAAATCCGGTGTGATTACCAGAGATGAATATTTTGAATGGAAAATCAACTGGCCGTATACCTGTGATGATTGTGGAAAACGGAAACCCTCAAAACAGTGGCGGAAATCAAACGAATAGAATTTAGTGAAACTTAGCAAAACTTAAATTCACTGTATTTTTTCTCTTTGCTCAAAAAAGGCACTGCAAACCAATAATTCTATGGTTTTCAGTGCCTTTTGTTCTATACACTAAGTTTCCAATTTGCTGCTTCCGTCTGCAGATCAACCAGCTTACGATATAGACCATTTTTCTTCATAAGCGTATCATGGTTTCCTTTTTCTGCCACAACACCTTTATCCAGAACAACGATCTGATCCGCTGCTTCAATCGTTCTCATCCTATGAGCGATTACCAGAACTGTCTTCCCACTGACTAGTTCAGATATCGCTTCCTGTATCTGTGTTTCACTGTCCACATCTAAAGAAGCAGTTGCTTCATCCAGTAAAATAACAGGTGCATCTTTTAAAAGTGCACGGGCAATGGAAAGACGTTGGCACTCCCCGCCAGAAAGCGTAGAACCATTTTCTCCGATTACCGTCTGATAACCCTGCGGCAATTTTTCGATAAAATCATGACATTTTGCAGCCTTTGCTGCAGCAATAACATCCTCATCACTTGCACCTTTTCGTCCGACACGGATATTTTCCATAATTGTATTATTGAAAAGAACAACATCCTGAAAAACAATCGAAAAATCTTTCATCAATGCGACCGGATCAATTTTTGCGATATCTGCACCACCAAGTGTAATTTTCCCACCATCCACGTCATAGAATTTAGCTGCCAGTTTTGCTATGGTGCTCTTACCACCGCCGGATGGTCCTACTAATGCAGTCACCTGTCCCTGTTTTGCAGTAAAAGATACATCTTTTAAAACTGTTTTTCCTGTTTCATAAGAAAACTTCACATGGTCAAAAATCACATCATATCCTTTGGTGTGATACTCTGTCTGCCCGTTTTCTAACGGATATTCCTGGATTTCTTTCAAGCGTTTTACCTGTAAATTCACACCAAAAAGTTCTGCCATATTCGCCATAGCTCCAGAAAGTGGATCATACAGACGGGAGGCTGCGATCAAATATAGAATATAAGTAAACAGATCAATTTTTTCCTTTAAAATCAGCGAACTTCCCACAACAATAACCGTTGCCAGTCCAAGCCGTAAGACCATCTGACCGGTTGTAAGAAGACTCGCACTGACCATTTCACTGGAAATCTGCGCTTTTTCTGCTGCATCCAATTTCGCATCCAGTTTCTCCAGATAAGTTTTCTCCTGATTACATGCCTTAATATCCTGTACCGTTTCCAGACATTCCTGTATTCCTTCTGACAAATCAATTCTTGTTGTCATATATTTCTTTGCAAGCAGTTCCTGCCACTTGCGTGAAAGAAGAACAATTGCAAATGCCACCGGTGCAACCCACAAAAGAGCAATTCCCATTTTCCAGTTCATAACAAGAAGTACCAGACACACAATACTTGTAGAAATAAGTGCTCCAAAAAATTGCGGAACTGTATGGGAAAACGCATGCTCAAAACTGGCACAGTCGCCCATAATTGTACTTGTCAGATCAGCAAGGTCACGTTCATGGAAAAATCCAAGCGGTAACGTCCTGAGCTTTTCTGCAAGTGTAATGCGTCTACGTTCACTTTCCTCATAGGTACCAATATAGGCTTTTGTATACTGCAGATAATGAAGGACAAAAATAATCACTAAAATGATAATTCCAACAACTGTATATCCTGCAAATCCTGCCACTTTTTCTTCCATTCCAAGAGCCATAGGAAGCATCGTATTTAATACTATTGCAAGTAGGGCAACCGGGAGCATCAGACTGATATTTGCCAGTACAGAATAAACAATTGCTTTAAAAAGATCCTTTGCACCCTGGACACTCAGAGCGTATTTTTTCTGTAATCTGTTAATCATGATTTTCCTCCTTTCTCACAGTCGTTCCAACCTTCCAGATAATCTGTGTCTGATATTCTTTCCACATGGATGCGTAGACACCATTCTGTTTCAGCAATTCATCATGATTGCCTCGTTCTATTATTTTTCCATCACCAAAGACCAGAATCATATCTGCATCCTGAATCGTGGACAGACGATGTGCAATCATAAGTACTGTTTTTCCGCTGGTCAGTCCTTCAAAGGCAAGCTGGATCTGATGCTCATTTTCCGCATCTGCAAAAGCTGTCGCTTCATCAAGTATAATAATTGGTGCATCTTTCAGAATTGCACGTGCTAATGCAATCCGCTGATTTTCACCACCCGACAGATAGGTTCCTCCACTTCCAACTATAGTATCCAAACCATTTGGAAGTCTCTCTATGATATCCTGACATTGTGCTGCTTCTGCCGCTCTCATCACTTCTTCACGTGTGGCATCTGGCCTGGAAGCTCTAATATTTTCAAATAAGGTATCATTGAAAAGACGGGTGTTCTGGAACACAAATGCAATCTGATCCATGAGGTCATTTTTAGCAATCTCACGAACATCCACACCACCCACTAAGACGTCTCCTTCCTGCACATCATAAAAACGTGGAATCAGACTGGCCGCTGTAGATTTGCCACTACCGGAAGCTCCGACTAATGCAATTTTCTTACCATCAGGGACTTCGAAGCTTACATGATACAATGCTTTTTTCTTAGCACCTGGATAAGTAAAAGAAACATCCTCGAATACAACAGAAGCATCCTTTGGCTGTTTTTGTGTATTTGATTCTTTAAGCGGTTTTTCCTGCAAAATTGCTTCTATTCTGCTTACTGCACTTTTTGCCGCCATTAACTGTTCGCTTGCAAACATGATTCGATTCATCATTGTTGTACAAACTGGCGTAAACAGACTGTAAAACAGGAAATCTAAAAACAGTTTCTGACGATCCGCCTGTCCACTTGCTGCCGAAAAAAGCATCAGTGCAGTCGGGATCAACAAAATAAAAGTTCCATTTAAAGTAATGTTAAATCCCGTCAATGGGATACGACAGCAGATTGCATATCCACTGGCATATTTTTTGTATTCTTCAATCGCTGCATGAAAGTTTTTGAATGAGTAAATGGTTTGCTGGAATACCTTTACAACCGGGATTCCACGAACGAATTCTACCGCTTCTTTATTCATATTTTCCAGTGCGGTCATGTATCCCGACATAAAATCGGCATTATCTCCACCCATCATTTTCTTTAAGAAAAATACACTGATTGCCAGTGGAATCAAACAACAGATTCCAAGTCTCCAGTCAAAGACAAACAACAAACTGATGACTGCAACCGGCATAACAACTGCACCGGTCAGATCCGGCAACTGATGTGCCAGAAACCCTTCGGTCAGTCCAGCATTGTCATCAATAATTTTCCGAAGTCTGCCACTGGCATTCTGACTGAAATATCCAAGCGGTAACGTGACAATATGGTGCATTGCCTCTTTTTTCATATTGGTAGCTGTACGAAATGCTGCCAGATGCGAACAACATAATGCTACAAAATATAATAAAATACTAAGTAACGAAAATGCTACTGCAAGCCACGCATAATGCCCACTGGAAGCTGCCAGTGACAAATCTCCCTTTTTCATCGCATACAAGATATCCCGAATCACAAACCAGATACAGACAAATGGAATAATAGAAAGCACCGTGGATATTCCTGCCAGAATGCAGCTGGCAATAGTCAACCAATGACGTTTCCCTGCAAATCCCCACATCCGGGATAACTCGGCATTTTTCTTTTTGCTCATGACCTTATATCCTCCTCAAAAAGCCGGTGGCATCAGAATCTCTCCGATTTCCACCGACTCAAATTTATTTTCACTATTCAGACAGATTCTCTTTACAGAATAACTGTATACAGTTCTCAACATCGGCTTTCGTATAGTCAACAGAAATTCCTGCTGCCAGCCAATAAGCATATTCACCTGCATCATATTTTTCCAATGCATCCAGGTCACTTCCATATCTGAACTCAATGTGCCATGTAGTTTTCATCGTATCCGGAGCGATACAGAAATAGGTAAACTCGCCAGAATCAGCATCATCACTTTCGTAGATGTACAGACCACGCGTTTCTTCCATACCTACGTAATGATAAGAATGACTGAATACATCATTCCCCTCTTCATCCACACCAGATATTGTTGTTCCGTCAAACGTGAACTGATCTATATTCTGTAAAAATTCACAGTCGTATGCCATATTTCCATCCTTGTAGGTTTCCACTGCTTCTTCACCGGTGACTGTTCCAGTTACCATAGAAGACATTTTTTCAACAGCCGCCTGAGCATTATCCTCTCCTACAATTGCAGCACTGTCATCGAGCCACAGCTGATCGTATTCATCTGCCAGAATAACCGGCCACAGTTCCTGATAAGTACCTTTCAGATCGCATAAAAGCTGATCTGCTGCATCCTGATTCTCATCAGTTTCACTTTCCTTCTGTACGCTTGTAGTCTGTTCTTCTGTAGCACTGTTTTCTGTTTGCTTTGTTTCAGATGTGCTACTGCTTGTATTTCCACATCCCGTCAATAAAGAAATAGACAAAGTTGCTGCTAAAAACAAACTTGTTAATAATTTTCTCTGTTTCATTATAATCCTCCTAAATAAAAAATATGCATTAGTTAGTATTATCTAACCAATACATATTTTATCTGGTACTAATATGAAACTCAATGACCTGGCAGACTAGTTTCTATCCAATCAGACATTCTTTTTATACTCCGTTGGTGTCATTCCATATTCACCTCGAAATGCCGAAGTAAATTTATTGGGATTTGTATATCCGATTTCTGTTGCGATTTCACCTACAGATAAATTCCCCTCCCGTAATAATTTTTCAGCAATTTGTAAACGATAAGTCCGGAGATACGCATAAACAGGTGCACCATACATTCCCTTAAAACAACGTTTCATTGCCGTAGGTGATATTTCAAAACGCTCTGCCAACTCCTCAATTGTATAATGTTCTTTGATATGTCCTACAATAAAATCATGAATCTGTCTGGTACAGTTCCTTTGCGATTTTGAGAAATAAACATAGTCGTTCTTAATCCTGTCAAAATCCATTTCTGTTAGTATCAATAAAAGCTCCAGAAGCTTTATTCTGATATAACTAGGCTTTATATGTTCCTGAACAGTATATAATTCCGAAAATATATGTTGGACAGTTTCATTTGCACGAACCATATAAAAATCCTGTTTTCCTGCAAACTCTGAAATTCGAGTAAGATTAATAGAAAGAAGTTTCAAGATTCTTCTCATCTCATCTGTAATTTCTTCCAACTCAATCGTTATCGTTATCCCATGATAATGGGAAGTAGGAAATGTTGATGTATGTGATTTCTTATGCAAGGTACAAATGGATAAATTTCCCGCTGCCATATAGCAATAACTACGCTCTCCAAACGCACACTCACACCGCCCCTCCCGACAATAATTAATTTCAATAAATCCAGGACGTGGACTCTGCATCTTATTACAATATTCCATATGCATATCATTATAGACCAGCTCCATTCCTGGAAATGTCTGATATACGGCGATATCTCCTGTACCACTTTCATTCTCAAGATGAAATCTTGAACATATAGCATCTTCTTTTTTTCTCCGGACAGAAGATCCATATAAATCAACACTTCTGAAATCCGATTCCACTTCCGAAGACGCAAAAAGTATATCTCCAGCAACCTTATATGGATTGTCCTCTGTTGTTACTGTTCTCATATTACACCTGTCCACTTTCTTCCGCTGCTTTTCTTACTTTTGTCTCCTCTTTCATAAAACATCATAGCTTATCTCCTTCAGCAATTAGTTTTATCTAACTTTCTCATATAAAAAAATGTTACCTTATAAAGCTCCAGTCCCTACAATAGGTAACATCGTTTGAGTTTCTATACTCTTTCAGTGTAACACCGTTAGGACTGACTGACAAGAAAATATAGAAATTCATTATAGCAAATAAATTCGATTTATTGTTCAATAGCCAACATTCTTATTATTCAAATATATTCTAATCAGAACAGCCCCTACATTTATGACAAAAATCACAAACAGCAGATTAAATGGCAAATATTCCCGTATCAAGTTTCCTAATACCGCAATAAAGGAAAAGCTGGCTATCAAAACCATTTTATAAATATCATCCCATATCTTTCGATACCGTTCAATTCCGCCCCATACAAGAAATACACCCCCGACAATTCCCGCCATAATCACAGCACTTGAAAATATTCGTTCAAAAACTACCTCTCCCGTAGAATATCCCATATAATCCAGCTGTTCAAACCATATCGCATACTTTCTGCACCAATTAACTGGCAACATAATCAGTTGCATTAAATCCCTTTGAAATGCTCCATTCTGAATAAGTGAAAAGAAAATGACACAAAGATATCCCCAATCCCAGAAAAACTGCCTTTCTTTCATATCCTCAACTTCTGATTTTGCTTTTCTCCTGGCTCTTTGTATCTCCACATCTGCCCGTTTTCTTACCCTTTCAGTCTGATACTCTGCCTGCCTTGCCTGTTTTTCTGCTTCTTCCTGTTTCCGCTGTGCCTGTTCAAACGCTTCCACCGATGACTGGTTCACCTGTATCTGCAACTTAGAGTTCCGGTCCCGAACGTCTTTTATTTCTTCTTCGAGCTGCTCTTGCTCGCTCCTGCTCATCAATCCGTTTCTGTTCCTCAAGTCGTCGTTGCTCTGCTGTAAGGACTGATTGAGTTTCCGCATTTCGGACAGTTCTACTGTCATCTGCTGAATTTCGGCGTTCGACTTCTGCATTTCTTCTTGCATTTCGTGATTCTCGAAGAACAACTGCTGTTTTTCCATTTTCAACTTGTGTGTCCTTTCCTGAAATTCCTGAATAAACTCGTTCATCTTCTGATTTCTCACCTGCAACTCGTCCCTCTCTGCCGACACTTTCTCCAGCGTTTCTGCCTGCTCCTTCGCAAGCTGCTTCCACTTGTCGGTAGTATCCAGCGAATTCTTCGTCTGATCCGTTTGTTCGTTCTGCTTCGGCTCGTGTCCTTTCGTAATTTCCATTAAATTCATATTCCAATGCCTCCTTACTGATGTCCAGATGAAAGGTTTTAGACAAATTGCTGTCACGCACTTTCTTTCCATCCTGATTCTGGAACGTGATGTGCTTTCTCTTTTCCGTCCAGTTCACACTCCATCCAAACTGTTTCATTTTTTCTAT
>OGPA01002850.1_pt1 | contig 11654 bp, 9 predicted proteins | sample 1552841 | NCBI WGS metagenome assembly OGPA01 (sample SAMEA2579916, study PRJEB22360) | human gut metagenome | reverse complement strand
ATATTTTGGAACGTGTCAGTTCCATTTGAATATCAGCCTGCAGTTCTTTCAGCTTATCCTCAGTACTTGCTTTTAGCTCGATAAACACGGCCGTATGCAGGAGGGGTTCTTTGTTCCTTCTAAGCTCCGACAGCAGTTCTACCACATCATCAATGTTGTTCTGAGCCTTAATGCTCTCGTTGACATCGTTTGTGGTGGTCATCATATGGTTCTTCCGCATTGCCTGCTGAACGATTTTCCTTTGTTCCATGCTTGTAACAAGGCGGTTGTAGATTCTGAGCGTTACGCCGTTTCTGTCCGCAAGGTGAGCAAGAATAGCAGTTTCTTCTGTGCTCGGCGGATACTCAGTCACAGCCCAGACGCATCTGAAACTGTTTCCGCAGATGTAGTGATCTGTGTAAAAGCGTATAATGCCCGGTGAAATGCGGTCAAAAAAGTCCTTTGTATCGATGATCTCAAGCTGTTCTTCTGACAGTTCTTTTTTCTTTTGCTTTCTACTTCTCATTAACAGTCACCTCCTGTTTTTCCAGATCAAATTCATTCTCTCCCTCAATATCTGGGATATCATCTCCGGATATGCTTGTCCCGAAATACAAAGCCAGCATACGCTTGATCTCCGGCTTACTCATTCTCCTAGCCGCAAAACCGTGCTCCGATATTGCCTTATCCACACGATTCAGCGTGCTGAATATCTGCTCGTCCTTTTCACGTCTGAAACGCACCGCAAACATAAACTGCCTTGCCGTGGACATCTCAATCTGTATCTCATCAAGAAAATCATAGTCAGCTTGCAGCAGTTTTCTGACCGCCTCGTTCTGCTCTTTTTCAAGCCTTTTCCTGAGATGATTTTTATTGCTGTCAAAACACTCGCAGGAGTCCAATGCCAGTATTTCTAGGTCAGGTATGGTACTCAATAACATCATAAGATGATGTATTTTGACATCGATATTAGCTGCTGACAGAACAGAAATATTGGTAGGTTCTACGTTGAAAAAAGCAAGCTCGGCTTTGTCGGTCTTTACACCGAAACGAGTAAAGCGTTCAAGACCTATCAAGCCCTGAACGCCGTTGTTCTTCTTTGCCATTAAATTTTATGCTCCTTTCGTCCAATAAAAAATCTGCTGTGAGGTCACAAAAAACTTCACAGCATTGAAGATATAGTCCATAATTGCGGTTTCGTCGACCCGAAGCGAGAGAAACGCAAAACAGGCGGTCGCCGCAAAAGGCAGGACGTTCCACAGGTTTACCAAAACCACGACCGACAGAATTATTCCGCCGCAGATTATGATAAAATCACGAACGTTCCAGAACCACAGCTTTACGTTGGCTTTCAGGTTTTCGGGGTAGATGTAGGTTTTCATTTTTTGTATCAACTCCTTATGCTTTTGTCTTAATCATATTAACAGCCTTAGCCCCCATAAAAACAGTATGACTGACGCTCATCATATTAACCCTGACGCTCGTGTCAAGCCCATACATCTGTGCAATCCTCGGAACTTCCGTTGCCGACAAGCAAATTCCCACCGCAAGCAAAGCGTGCTGAGTGTAGGTCAGCAGTCCGAGATATAAAATAGTTGTCTGCAAAAATGCAGTCAGACAAGTAGCGATCACTTGCTTGCACCATGAGTAAAAACCGTCCGTGTAACCTCTCGGAACACTGAACAGATACAGACTTCCCACAGCTATCTGACACAGCATTATGCCGCCGCGCTTGATGTTTGAAAACACTACCTTGACTGTGCAATAGCCGAAAAGTATGATAAAAAACAGGCTGAACAGCGAAACGTCCGAAGCAAGGGCAATAATTACGGAAAGTCCCGTGCCTGCCACCGACGATGATGTAGCCCCTATAAAACCGCCCAGCAGTTCATGGGAGAAAGTGCCCTGCATCGCCACACAGAATGCGTACAGCCTTTGCGGAACAACAGTCACCAGACTTGCCGCCATAAAGCCTTTCAGCACGTTCAGACAGGTGTTTTTGATGTTTGCCTGCCCCGATTCGTAGGCTATTGCCGTATCGAATACCGCCACAATAAGTCCGCAGACAAACAGCATCCAGGCAAGGCTGTGGAACAATGCTATGAACGACTGCACCCACGACAGAGCGAATATATTGCTTGTGCTTTTGTTTATGAATTCAAATAAGTCGGCAACTGCGCCGTAAATGAGGTTGAATAGCCAGGAAAACATTATGTCCCATATTTCGTCGGTAATTGCGTCCACCGCCGAGCCTACCGTGCTGTCCCAAAGGCTTGATATCCCGTCTCCGATCCAGTCTATGGCGTCGCCGATCCAATCAAACATTCATGTCACCTCGATTTCCCGTTGGAGTGATCTCTCCCTTGATCTTATACAATGAACTTCTCCGTCCGCCTTGTGTGTGGTATCTTGCTTCACGTTCCAGCAAGCCGTTTTCTTCAAGCTCGTTAAACGCCCGAAATACCGTGCATCTGGACAGGTTCAAATCCTCCGCAATTCGACCTACGGAGGGATAGCATTCGCCGTTTTTGTCAGCTCGTCCGCACAGATAGCAGTAAACGGACACAGCCTTGTGGCTTAGTCCTAAGTCGTAAATTCTTCTCGGTAGTATCAATTTGCATCAACTCCCATTCGTTTTAATACTGGTTTTCTTTTTCGGAGGCTCATCCTCGAATTCTTCGTCTTCCGTTATCTCAAATTCCGTTGGAAGAGCCGCTTTTTTCTTCTGCGGATATTTGACCTCAATGTCCTTGATCAGCTCGTCACGCTCCTTGTAGGAAACCGCCCTTGCAGTCTTGTCCGGCAGGCGGTATTCATCCTCAAATTTTATGCCCCATTTGAAGAACAGCTTTAGCTTACTTATCATTGGGTGAGTTCCCGTTTTCATAACAATAAACTGACCTTTGGGCATAGACTTTAATTCATCCACAGTCATCAACGGTCTGCCTATCATCTGCAGCGATTGGGATTTATCCCTGCCGTGCGAAACAGAACCGCTCAATACAGTCTGTTCGCCCAAAGCTTTTGAAAGCACCTCTGCACTCTGGCTGTTTGGTGCAAATCCGCCGAACACAGTAAGCTGAGTGTTGTCGGTTATTATCTCCATACCCTGTTTGCCATAGTTCTGCTCAAGCTGTGCAAAGGACTGAATTACCGCAATAATACTAATTTTTCGGCTTCTACCTGCGGAGAACATAGCCTCCATACCCTCAATTTTAGGGAAAGTTCCCAGTTCGTCACAATAGAACATTACACGGTTCGGAAGTGCGCCGCCATGCTCATCGGCTATAACTAAAATTTCACGGTATAACTGTTGAATTAAAAGCGATACCATAAAATATTTGCTCGTATCTTCTTCGGGGAGAACAATAAAAATAGCCGATTTTTCATTGCAGAATTTCTCGGCGTCCACGGCTGTTCCGAAACAGAGCATTTGCTCCATTTCCGTATCAAGAAAGCTGTTAAGCCTTGAAAGAGCAGTTGACATAACGGACATCATAGACTGATCCGATGAATTAAGTGCCGCACCCGCAAGCCATTTTGCTTTGTGTTCGCTTGGAAGTTTGTCCATAAGCTTTGAAAAATACATTTTAGGTTTTACTTTCGGGTCTGGCTGATACTTAGCGAGCAAGTCCTGAATAAGCTTGAAAACGGAAACTATATGCCGTTCGTTTTTGTCGCCAAACTCCGCCAAAAGCAGGATAACAGAGGCAAGCAAGCCTTCCGCTGCATCGTAAAAGAACGCATTCTGACCGTAGCTTGCACTGTCACCTCCGCCGATATTGATAATTGTCTTTGCTGTTATCTTTGCATACTTTTCCGCTTTTGCTTTCGCTGAAAGATTGTTTTTATCGGACAGATAAATATCCATATACTTGTTTACAAGATGCAGAATGTTGTTCTCATCACTTCGTGTCGGATTTCTCAGATCAAGCACAGAAACATTGTAGCCATAGTGCTTGCTTGCGATAGTGCCATAATTTCGTGCTACGTCCCCTTTGGTGTCCGTACTGATGAACGACATTCCGCTTGCGCAAGCAAGTTCAATGTTCGGGTACAGGAAATATGCGGTTTTGCCCACGCCCGCAGCGCCTATCATAAGCGTGTGAACATCGCCGTCATCTACAATAGCCACAGTTTTTTTGCCGTGTGTCCGACAGCCTACCACCGTACCTTGAACAGTCGGCAGGTTCTGACCTTTTCTCCACATCTCCGGCTCGAATGGCAGAGGGATAAAAGTACGCTTTATCTCAGCTTTTGTCGCCCACCTCGCAGTTCCGTGCTGTCCATTGCCGACTTTTTTTGCCTTTATTCCGTTAAGCGACTTGTTGTCAAGCAGATTTACGACTACCAAAAATGCAACAAAAATCACTGCAAGCACGCCTATTAAAATCATTTGTTTTTCATTCAAAATTTCATCTCCGATCTGTATAAAATATTCTTACCTTTGTATTTAATAAGATAGTTAGTTTGTTTTATTCAAGGTATTGCGCTGTGAGGCGGAGGGTATCGCATTACCCGAATTCCATACAAGGTTCGGGTTCGGAAACGATATCTATATCCTCGGTCTGCTCCTGAATGGGAGTGCTTAAAGTTTCCTCAACCGATAATCTGACGGCATTATCCGCAAGCTGATACAGCAATTTTGCTGTATTTATCGACTGCTCACGGGTACGGGCTGTCTGTTTCAGATCACACAAAACCTCCTGTACACAGTCCTGCAAATCCCTTTGTTTCTGCGCCTTTTTGCCCTTGCCGGTGTAAGGCTTATACTCCGCTTTAAGTTTACATCTCAGCTTGTCAAACATCGTATTTTCGCTGTTTTCTGCAACAAAAAATGCCGAGCCTGCAAGCGCATACTCGGCGAGATAGTTGTATTGTCCGTTTTTGAACGTTGCATAGATCTGCGAGGTCAGCTTATCGGGGCGGCATTTGAGATACCCCAGTTCGCTCACTTCTTTCAGATATTCTTCTTTTCGCTTATGCGGAACAGCAGGAAGAGGTTCAACGCCGTTCTTCGCTTTCAGACATTCGTTCCAGTCCTTAAACTCAGGCGAAAGTCGTTTAACGTTTGGATATCCGTTCTCCGCAAGAATATCTTTTAATCGGTCAACAGCCTCAATTCCTCCCTCATCGTTATCTACACACAATATTATTTCATTCAGATTGGAATGGCTCTTCAACCCCGTTAAAACGGCATTTTCATACACTCCGTTCATTGCGATGTAGCTGTGTTTCTGCCAGCCTTTCGGGTACAGCGTTAGAAAACTCATCATATCGATGGGAGCCTCAAACACAAACAGCTTTTCCGACTTGCCAAAGTGAGAAAAGCTGTACCGAGTATCCGAACCCTCGCAGGTTATGCGGAATGCATTCCCAAAAGAATTAGTTGAACGCTTGTGAGCCTGACGTGGAACTCCGTTTTCATCAACGCCTACGAACACCGCATTGTGGTGTTCCTTGTCCTCGTAAAGCGTGTGCTGTTTTGCAAAATGCGAGATAATGTTTGGATCAATAAACCGCTGTTTTATGAGGTAGGCATAAACTCTATGCATATTTGCGTTTGCCTCGGGAAGTCTGAACTCTTTCTTTTCTTCCTTTGCAATAGCTTTCGGCGGACTGTGGGACAGCGGAGTGATAGTCTGACCGAGCAGTTCCTGTACCGCCGTCTGAAAGTCCATATCATAGAATTCCTGCATGAATTTTATTGCTCCGCCGCCCACCTGATTTTTATGGTCAAACCAAGTCGAGCCACGTAGCGTTATGCTGTCGTGCTTGCCAGAACTGTCGTAGTAAATGAGCTTATGCTCTCTGCCGACACGCTCCAATTTCTCGCCACGCATTCTCAGGAATTCTTCAAGGTTTACGCTGTTGGCAAGGACTTTTTGTTCGTCTGTGAATGGGATATATGGCAATTTATCACCAACTCTCTATCGTTAATACTTCACGTTATTCGCAAACTTACTCATCAGCCCCGAAAAGCTCTGTCTTTCCATCATATCCGAACTGAGAAATGCACCCGATACAACGGTAAGCTTGTTCTCGTTCAGCACAGCGTAGGTTTCCGTGTACCCGAACTGCGTCGCCATACCGTCAGACTTCTGAACAGAGCCGTACCGCTGATACTTGCCCTTAGAAACAACACTGCTTGTCATTCGGTAACTCGAAACAAAGTCATCTTCGGTGATACCGTTCATCTGAGCAGCAGTTTGACTAAAGTAATGATTCCCTAAATTTTCAAGGATATATTCCATATCGTAAGGAAGACCGCTTTTACTCAGATCAATACACATCACCTCAACAGAACCACCTCCGTTTGTGCCTTTAAGCGTTATCTTCTGCATACCATTTGAATTATCAATTTCATTATCAAAAGAACAGCCTTTCATAGCTTCCGTTACCAATTCACTTGTATCCACAAAGGATATATCGGAATCGAAAAATTCGGCAATAAAGGTGTCCGTTTTTATCTTTTCATCCTCCGAAGAGGCAGCCGAGTCATATATGGACTCGGCTGTGGTAGTCGTAGTTTCCGTAACAGCATTCTGGATCGGCGGACTAATCGTTCCGCAAGCTGTCATTGTCAGCATAAACGCTGCTAAAATTGCAGTCATTACTTTTGCTTTCATATTCATTTTCCCCCTATCAGATTATGCTCCAGATGTACAGCGGACAGGTCAGAGAAAAGATCAAACAGCCGAAAATGATAGCGATCGGCGTCCATTCAAGCTGACCGTGTTTTCGATAGTCGAGATATGCGAGACCTATCTTAACAAACAGCAAAACCGCAAGAATTACGTCAATTACGGGGAACACAACGTTGTTTACAACCGACACCACCTGCGACCTTGCGGTAGTCCATGTGCTTTGGACTGCTCCCGCAACATCGCCGGAAGCGTAAGCTGTAGTCGACATCATTGTTGCAAAGCAGAGTGTGCTTGCAATCGCTGCAATAACTTTCTTTTTCAACTTCATTCCACATCACTCTCCTCGATAATTTTTCCTACCAGAATAGTACGGCTGTTACCCTCCGCACTTGTACAAGTGGATAACATAAGCAAATGGTCACTTTCGGTTACTTCAATCTCCTTGTAAATACTTGCATAGTTTCTGAGCTGATTATCCCATTCATTAAAATTCGGAGCAGCAAGATAAAGTCCGCTTGTATCGGAAGTTCTTGCAACCGCAAAGAAATCTATAAGCCTGACATCGTTCTCAGTGGTCAGCCAGCCGTAGCTGTGATTCATGAAATATTCCTCGTTTTCGTAATTCGGAATATCCGCAAACATCGTTCCGTTTCCCATATTGTGACCGTAGATCACGCTATTAAAGTCAGAAAAATCGCTTGAACAGCGATAGTCCATAAACAGTGATCCTGCATACAAATATGAGCCGTCCACCGCCCTGCGCGTGTAATATTCGTTATCTCCCGACTGCATGATCGGATAATCTATATTCGTATCTGGAATATACAGCCAACCCACAGAATCGTCATGCTCGTTGGAAAGCTGACGTACCTGTTCGGTCAGTTCTTCTTTGGTATCCTCGGGAACTCTGTCGGCGGAAGGCTTGCTTTTTTCAATATCGACCGCTTCGTCAAGCGTTTCTCTCGCTATCGGCGTGGGAGCATAGATCAGAATATCACGCCAATTGATTTTCTGAGCCACATCGTTTTTTACCAGAAGATAAATTCCACCTCCGAGGAGGGCGGCTGCGGTCACAGCCGCAATTGTGCGAATAACTTTTTTATTCATGCTTTTTTCCTTTCTTTGTGATGATAAGAATGGCAATGATCACGCTTGCAGCTCCGAGCATTGCAAAAGCTGCAAAATCACTGTGGTTATCGCCTGTATACGGAGTAGTCGTTTTAGGTGTAAGCTCGTCATACATAATGACTTCGGTCACGCTACCGTCAGCGTTTACTGTGAACTTGATTTCATTTGCTATCTCATAGCCCTCCGGTGCGATAGTTTCTTTCAGCGTGTACTCCTTGCCTGCGATCAGCTTTCCTTCGATGAAATGCGGTTCGCTTGATGAAACCCATTCCTCAACAACATTTCCGTCCCTGTCTATAACCTGAAGCTTTGCACCGGGCAGTTCCTCACCTGTGGTGATATCCTGCTTGGAAATCTGTACCTTTGTTGTGTCGTCGATCATTACAACGAGTGGATTGCCGTTCTCCGAAGTCGCTGTGGCTTCAACGTTTTCTACGGTAACATTGCCGTAAACGTCAACTGTAAACTTAATATCCGTAGCAATCACATATCCGTCGGGAGCCGCAATTTCCTTGAGCGTGTAATCTCCGGCAGGAAGTTCGGTTACAACATGATTTGTGCCGTCGGAAGTCCACTCATCAACGATTTCTCCGTTAGCATTTTCAAGCTGCATCTCTGCTCCGATAAGCTCCTCGCCGTAGACATCAATCTTAGACAATTCAACGGTAATAGGCTTGTTAATTGTACGAACCGTGATAGTTTCGCCGTCCTCGCAAACAGTTACGGGATAGCTTTCATCACTGAGAATATATCCTGTGGGAGCTTCGATTTCATGAACCACATACTCGCCGTAGGGGATCTCATCAAACTCAAAATATCCGTTTTCATCGGAAACAGCGGTCATATATGCGTTTTCAGAAGTGAATTCGGCAGTATCAACTGCAAACAGTCCGAACAGAGCATTTTCAAGAGGTTCATCGCTCTCATTTACCTTGATACCCTCGACTTTTCCGCGCTTTAATTCATTTACGAACTGACCGCAGTCAATAGAAACTGTAGTTACTTCCTGTCCCATATACTCAAATGTCACAAGATATTTTTCGCCGTTTAAAACGTAGTGTTCATCAGTTGCAATTTCCTGAACATAATACTTGCCGAATGGGATTTTTTCAGCAATGACAGCAGTCATATTTTCGTCAAGTGAAACCTCAGAAATGAGACCGTCCGCAGGAATTACAGTACCGTCTGCCGCCGTAATATCTTCTGCTGCAAACAATCCGAAGCTTACGCTTGTATAGCAGTCCTTGCCGTAAATGCCAAACAGCTCGTCGTTCTCCATAACCTTTGAGAGACTGATCTCAACGTCCTGATAATCATTGACAAATGACGTATTTACGGTATCAAGCACTGCGATTTCCTGTCCTGCATAGGTCAGTTCAACAAACTGTGATTCCGTATTCTGAACATAGCCAAACGGTGCAGAAACCTCCTTGATTTCGTAATTGCCAAGATAAAGCAGATCGCTTTCCGCATAGCCGTTTTCATCGGTTGTAATTTCAGCCACAACATCGCCTGCGTTGGCTCTGATTGTGCCGTCAAGCGTAACGATATCCTCCGAAGCGATCACCTGAAATACTGCGCCGGAAAGATTTCCGCTTGCAAACACGGGAGTGTAGGTGGTCGGATTTACTGTCATCTCGCCGTTTTCATCCGTGTAAGCGGAGGACGCCATAGCAACGGTTTTAAAAATATCACCTGTTTTCTGAACCGAAATTCTGCCTTTCTGAGCGGTGTTTTCTTTGTGAACTTTAATGACTGTCAAAGCATTTTCTTCCTCTGCGTTATCAGCAGAAACTGTGAAGGGCACGGGTGTGCTGTCCAGAACATAACCCACAGGAGCCTGAACCTCAACAAGAGAATATTCGCCGTAGAGAAGAACCTCGGGAGTGATGAGGTATCCCTCGTTGTTTGTGTAAAATACATCGATAGTTGTGGGAGTAGGATAGCTGAAAGTCATAGAAATCTTCTGACCGTTTGAATCATAGATCTCAAAGCCTGCGCCCTCATAAGGAATTGTTTTTCCTGTTTCGGAATCGACCTTTACCACCTTAACATAGCTTTCAAACTCTGCATTGTTGATAAGATAGCGGTAGGTCTGTCCGTTCTCGCTGATGTTGACATCGAAGTCAGCAATAAACTCAGTACCCTCCCAGCCGACTGTCTGATGCACAGTGTAAACGCCGTATGGCATATCCTTTGTCTGTGCAAAGCCGTTTTCATCGCAAGTCAGATGATCACGCTCTGTTTCAGCAGCATTTCCATAACTGCCTGCGCTCTTGAGATAAACCTCAAATTCAGCGCCGACTTCGGGCGTTTCGATCTGAGTCGAGCCGTCGTCCGTATGCTTGATGACTGAGATATTGCCCTTTATTACGTCCTCAGTCACAGTCATAGAAATGAGATTACTTTCAATTGTGTATTTTTCCGGCTCTGCGCCTACGGAATGAACAGTCATATCAAGCAGATATCCCTCGGAGGGAGAAATCTCCTGAACTGTGTAATTTCCGCAGACATACTCTTTTGATTTGAAATATCCATTTTCATCTGTGGTGTAGGTGTCAATCAGTTCGCCGTCACGGTAAATGCCGTAAACTGCTCCTGCAAGAGTACCGTCGCCCTGTGCGGAAACTGTTTCGGAATCCTGCTTTGTTACTTGGGCGGTAAACTTTTTGAGAACGTTTTTGAATGTCTTGGTTGTAGTTGCGTCAGCAGTAAGAGTTGCTGTCTGATCCGCAGGAACAACATATTTTACGGGTACATTTTTTTCAGAAATCGTGTAAACAATTTTCTCGTTATTGCTGTCGTAAACGGGAATATCGGAAAGAATTGCGATACCGTCAGAACCTGTTTTTATGCTGTAAGTCTTGCCGTTACCTGTTACAGTAAATTCTCTGCCGCCGTTCTGATTGTCCTCGGACTGCTTATTTATCTTTATCGAGCCCGTTTTAAGTTGATTGTTGAACTTCACATTCACAGTCAGATCAACATTTCCGCTTGTCAGCGTAACATTCTGAGCCTTAGGAACTTCGTATCTTGTATCTACATTGATCTCGGATACGGTGTAGGTGATCGCTTTGCCCGTGGACATATCATAAACCCTTAGATCGTCAAAGGCTGCAATTCCGTTTGCATTGGTTTTGGCAGTTTCAGAGAGCGATTTTCCATTGTATGAATAGGTGATTTTAAACTCCCTGCCGCTGATGATTCCGTCCTCTGCGGTTTTGTTAATTTTAATTGTTCCTGTTTTGAAATCCTCTGTCACCTTGTTTTTTCCTGCTTTGATTGTATAAACAGTAGGGTCAATAGAATAACCTGTAGGAGCTTTTAATTCCTTTGCGTAATAAGTGCTGTCGGGAAGTTGAATTTTACCTGTGCCGTCAGCGCCTATGGCGATTTCGCCAACCTTTTTTGTGCAGGACTTGTCACTGTAGATTCCGTATACCGCTGTGGAATTGTCAACACTTGATTTTCCTACAAGATTACCGTCCGTATTGTACTTATCGATCTCAAAGGTAACATCAGTTTTTGTGATCCTGAAAGCGTACATATTCATCGCAGTCGCAGTTTTACCGTCGGTATTGTTGTTAATGACAACACCCTGAGATCCGTTGGACTCGATCCTCCAATGAGTACCTCCTGCGCCTGTGCCGTCGCCGACTGTGAAGCTTGTTATGAGCGATTCGGAAACTCCGATAGATTTCAGATAAGAAACAACGTCGGAACGGCTGTCAAATTCGCCCATATATATCCATGCGTGGTCGATACCGCCGGGATTCTCCGCCACAACAACCGAACCGGGAGTGATCGTCGAACCGTCGGAGCATTCCCAATACGGGCGGTCGGTAGTCTTGATGTTTTTCTTTTCGACTTCGACCTTTGAAGTCTTTCCGTCGTAAGTTA
>OGPA01002847.1_pt1 | contig 11677 bp, 12 predicted proteins | sample 1552841 | NCBI WGS metagenome assembly OGPA01 (sample SAMEA2579916, study PRJEB22360) | human gut metagenome | reverse complement strand
GTAAATAACGTTCCCCGTTCCAAATGATCTAAAATGCGGCCCGGCGTGCCTACCACCATATGAGATTTTTGTTTTAAATCCTGCTCCTGCTGCCGAAAAGAATGCTTCCCATATAAAGCAGGCGCTTTGATTCGTTTCAGTTTGCCGATACTCAAAATTTCCTGCTGCACCTGCATAGCCAGCTCCCGCGTGGGGGTTAAAATCATAACCTGCGGCTTATTTTCATCCCAATCTACCAAATGGCATAAGGGAACTGCATAGGCCGCCGTTTTTCCGCTGCCGGTCTGGGCCTGTGCTGTCACATCCCGCCCTGCCAGCACCTGAGGAATCACCTGCTGCTGCACAGCGGTGGGCTGCGTCATGCCTAACAACTGCAATGCCTGTACGATTTTATCATCCAAACCATATTGTTCAAATCCCTGTTGCTCTGCCATTACTGGTTCCCCTTCCTACTTCCAATATCATGTGAAACTCCTCCTGCTCTCTTCTATACCATCATACCTGTTTTGGCAAAAAAAAGAAACCTATTCCTGTTTATTGTCCCTGTCAAAATATTTTATTAGCAATTCCCTCTTTCTTGTAGTACAATGACAACAGAAACATACTGTATTTCATCATACTGGAGGATAAAATAACCATGGCTAAAAAAGAAGTGACTGTATATACCATGAACCGCTGCCCTTACTGCCTGCAACTGAAACTGTTTTTAAAACGGCAGGGGGTCGAATTTAAAGAAATCAATACCTCAGAACATCCGGAAGTATTAAAAATGCTGCAGGATGAAACCAGTTTTCTCACATTGCCCCAGGTGTTTGTCGACGATAATTTTTTAGGCGGCTATGATAACATTATCGACCTGCACCAAAACGGAAAATTCAAACGGCTCTTTGGTTTGGAAGACTAAGACAACAACTTCAGATAACCATAACAAAAAAGCTGATGGCTGTATCAAACATACAACCACCAGCTTTTTATTTTGTATCTACAATAACGCTCGCCGACCGATACCAATCGTTCAGCCGTTAAATGCGAATCAGTTTCATGGCAGCGTCTCCCACCTGATAGGTACCTTGTTCCGGTTGTTGAACATAATAGTTTTCACCGTTTTGGTAAAAGAACATGGTACTTTCTTCTCCTGCTTTCAAAATCAAATCTACTTTGATACAGTCTTTATCATCGGCTTTCGCTAACAGAGACTGCCCGACAGTAGGCTCTGCATTGGCCACAGCAGTCATAAACTGGGTAATCCATTCTTGCTTGGTATGCACCGCAATGGTCTGTTTGGCCGTTACCATAACCAGATGCACTTCGTTTTCAGCAGGCAGCGTCATTGCCTCTGTTTTTTGACCGCAGGCAGAAAGCAAAAGCGCCGATAGTAGCAAGAATATAAGAAATGTTTTTTTCATACGATTCATCCTTTCTGCCCGGTTTTTACAAATAAGGTTCAAAAGAGGTTCCGGCGTAAACCTGGCGCACAGAACAATATTCCTGTCCGCCCTCTACTCTCTTTAATAATATAAATTGAGAGTCATCCATCCGGGTAAACAAATACTGCGAGGACATCAAATTCATTTGTTTCGCAAAAGAAGCAACCTGCTCACTGCCTTCTACACTGCCCAGTAAGACGGCCTTTCCTGCAGCAAACAGCTGCAAATAATCATCTTTCGTTAATTTTTGATTATTTTCTGATGCCTGTTGTTCTCTTTGCGCATATAATTCGTATATATCTTCAACGGTACCCTGTGTGCAGCGGAACAGCAGCGCTTCCTCGTAATCATAATAATGTGTTTCCGGTTCCAATTGCAGAGAATCCAACAAAGCCACAGTCCGTTTATCCCCTGTAAACACGGTCAGCTGGCAATAGGGCCACATGGTGCGTCCATCTTCTTCATAGGGAACGCTCAGTTCCACTCTGTACCGTTCTGCCTGTGTTAATGTTTCAAAGGAACGATCCCGCAAATCCTGCTGGTAGGCCTGTAAAAATTGACTGGCAAATGTGTAGAGTTTCTTATCAGCAGGGACATCATTATTAGCATTCAATGGAACGATTACACCATTTTCCCGTTTGATGGCAACGCCTTCCCAACGATCCTCTGCTAAACTTTGACCATCTACTGCTATCTCGCGAATCCACTCAGGCTGCAAGGCCAGCACTGCTTTATAATCGGCTTCCCGATAAGCCGGCTGATTATACAGCGCTGCATAGTTTTCCTCTATGGCGCTGCGCGGCACATCATCATAAGTTCTGGACACCCGTTTGCCATTGGTTAAAACGTAAGATACTTCAATGGAGGTAGTATCTTCATCTCTTGTTGAGATATATCGATCTTGTTCGGCATCCCGATACAGCTTACCGTAAATGATTGGCTCCAACAGCTGATAAACCTGCTCTTTCACCTGCGCATCCTGACTGTAGGTGTCATTCAGCGGGAGGCTATCAGGCATGAACGCTTCCTCATATAGTTCCAGCGATACTTTTTCTACCTTTTCCGGTGCCGGCAGATAGCTGTTATAACCCATAACATCAAAGCGGAACAGACCGACCACTGCCAAAATCAAAACCAAAATCACACCGCATTGAGGCAAGCGCTTCACCATAGCTTTAAAGTCCCGCTGAATGATAACCTCGCAGGTCATATGGGTCAGAATGGCAAAGCTGACTACCGCAAAATAGAAGAATAACCGATTGCCGATCACCATAAAGATCATACCTGCTGTCAAGGATACAACAAACATCAGATACGCTTTCAGCAACGGCTCACTGGCTTTATACACCAACGCCTTGCCGGTTGCTTCGCTGGCGCGTTTCTGATACAGCGCCCAGGATAATACACTGCATCCAACGGCAATGGCCAGCTGCGCCGTTATCATAACACCGGACATGGGAACAATGGTCATCACACCATCGATGCTGTAAGGCAATATATCCAGATAGACAAATGCAGCGCACAGCGGAGAAAGATTCAACGCCGGTGTAACCCAGTCAAAGGTGCCGTTGTAAGTGGATAAAAAGGTGCTGCACAGCAAGTTCATGATATACGCCGCTACCGGCACACAAAAGTGCAGTACCGCATTGAGTGCAATCTGGGTCAAAATGGTGCCAGTCAACTGTCCTGCCAAAAGGGCAATGCTGTAGCTGGCCAACAACAGCAGCAGCAAATACACACCATGCTGCAATATCGCTGCCATATTTAGTGCGCCGCCCAAACCGTATGCCATCACAATCAGCACCATAACGACGATCATAACCGCCAGCGGAATCACATTGACAATCAAACCGGTGATATACTGGTTCAAAAATAATCTGGTGCGATGAATGGGCTGGCTGTGATAAAAGTTGACCTGCTTTTTCTGCTGCAGATAAAAGAACATGACGCAGCCAATCACTGCCGCCAGCACAACGGCAGACGCATATAAAAAGATAAAGGCTTCCGCACTGAGATACTTTGCAAGGCTTTCCAAATGCTGCTGATGCAGCATTTCTTCTGTCTGACTGGCCAGATAATTGCTGGTGGAAGGCGACAGAATATCACTGATATTTAATAATGTAAATACCGGTCCGGCAAACCCGTACACAACTGCGCAGATTACCACCAGCCACCAGTAGCTGCGGCAGCTGTGCAGCAGTAAGCTGCCTTTTTGCTTGCGGGATTGTTTAATAGATGAGTTGTTGGATGTCATAGCCCAGCACCTCCATTTCGGTGATAAAGATTTCTTCTAAGGTCAATGGCAGCAATTCATAATACAGCGGCTGCATGGCTTTCATGCAGGCCTCGGTGCGCTGGCTGTCGCCCCGCACAACCAGAATGGACAAATTCCCCTGCTGCTCCATGGTAACAATATCCAAATCGGCAAAATCCTGCCGCTGTTTTGGTGCTGTAAAGGCACACTGCACTTTATGAATGTTGCTTTGCAGGTGATCCAGCTCCCGCTCAAAGATAACTCCGCCCTGATGCAGCAGCCCGATATGGTCGCAAATATCCTCCAGTTCCCGCAGATTGTGCGACGCAATCACAGGAGTCAGCTGCTGGTCGACCACAGCCTCTGCCAGCAATCGTTTCACTGCCTGCCGCATAACCGGATCCAAGCCGTCAAAGGTTTCATCGCAAAGCAGATAATCGGGCTGGCAGGATAAGGCCAAAATAATATGCGCCTGCTTCTGCATCCCTTTAGAAAAAGTATTCAGTTTCCGCTTACTGTCCAAACGGAACAGCTGGGTCAATTTTTCAAACTTGTCAAAAGAAAATTGATGGTAAATGGTTGCATAATATTGCGCCATTTCTTCCATATTGCTGTTAGGAAAATAAAATTGGTCATCGGAGATATAAAAAATTTTCTGTTTTAACGCTTCGTTTTCATATACAGGCTGACCGTCAATGAAAATTTCTCCGCTGTCAGGACGATAAATTCCGGCCAGCAGCCGCAAAAATGTAGACTTACCGGCGCCGTTAGAACCAATCAGTCCAAATATAGAGCCCTTCTGAATCTGGGTAGACACTTGCTGCAATGCCTGAATCTGGTCAAATTTTTTACTGAGTTCTTTTACCTCAATCATGGTTCTTTGCCTCCCTCTGTGTTTGATACGCTTCCCGCACCACAGCGCAGACTGTCTCTTGCTCTACGGCCAGCTGACACAATGCGCCGCTGAGCTGGGCCACTTCTTCCAGCAATGCAGCCTGCTGCACACTGCGCAATTCGTTCAGACTGCTGCCTACAAAGCTGCCCCGCCCTTTCAAAGAATAAATAACACCCTGCCGTTCCAATTCGGCATAGGCCTTCTGAATGGTGTTGGGATTGATGGCCAGTTCCTGCGCCAGCTGGCGCACCGACGGCAGCTGCTCATCCCGCTCTAACACGCCAGAAACAATCAATTCCTTTACATTGTCAATGATTTGTTCATAAATGGGTTTTCGGCTTTTATAATCAATCAGTATCATAGCTTCACTCCCTCGTGTATCATCTGTATTATTTTAAGTAGTACACTATCATAATAGCAGGTTTTTCCTGTTTGTCAAGCAAAAACTTCTGTGCAAATCCTTTTTTCATGTTGGATTTACACAGAAGTTTCTTTACAATAACACAATATGCGATTTATGACACCTAACTATGCCGTTAATAAACGGAGCTTTCCTTTTTTTTCGTGCATCATGCTGTCATAAGTCAACCGATACAGCACAACTGCCAGCAATAACGACAATGCATCGGCCACCGGCTGCGCCCATACCAGACCGGTCATGCCTATTGCAGCATCCATAATAAACAGCATGGGAATATAAATCAGTCCCTGCCGGCTCAAATTAATAATCAAAGACGCTTTGGCTGCCCCCATGGCTTGCAGCGCATTCAGCAGCATGTAAAAAATGCCGAATAACGCTCCTGTTGTCAGCAAAATCTTAGAAAACTGCATGCCGTACTCCAAGGCATTGGCATCTGTCAAAAAGGCTTTTACGATCGGCTCTAAAAGCAAGTAACAAACACCGGTTGCCACAACGCCCAAGGCAAAGGAAAGACACATGGAAAATCTCATAATTTTTTTATACCGCAGCCAGTTTTTGGCGCCAATGCAATAGCCCAGCAACGGCTGCACCCCTTGTCCCAGTCCCATGCACAGCATACCGGTCAGCATGGTTACTTTCATGGCAACACCAATGCCTGCCAAAGCCACATCGCCATATTGGGCCATCTGACTGTTCATGATAATCTGTGACAGACTCATCAGCAGAGAACCAAGAGAGGCAGGAATCCCAATGCTTAAAACATCGCTGCAAATTGACCCTTTTACCGCGGCATCCCGGATATGAATGCTAAGACTGGACTTTCCGCTGGCAAAATACAGCAAATAGTATCCGGCAGCCACCAAATTGCCAATAACCGTTGCAATGGCTGCACCGGCAACATCCCAGCCCAAGCCCAGAATCAAAATAGGGTCTAAAATAATGTTCAGAATATTGCCCAACAGCTGCCCTGTCATAGCCTTTACCGCTTCGCCTTCTGCACGAAGAATATTAGAAAAGCAGCCGGCAATCAATACAAAAGGGCCGCTGTAGGTAACAATCACCAGATAGGTGCGGGTCAACTCCCAGGTATCTCCGCTGGCACCAATAAACGATAAAATCTGTTCCATAAAGCATAAAAAAATCACAGTCAGCAGCAGACCGATGCCAATACAGCCCCACATACAAAAGGCACATACTTTACCGGCATATTCTTTGCGGCCCTCACCCATCGCCCGCGCAATGACAGAGGTCCCGCCGACCCCAAAAACAGTCCCAACCGACATAAATATTAAAAACACCGGCGTCGCCAGGGACACCGCCGCCACCTGTAAATCATCGTTGGTCTGTCCAATAAAAAAAGTATCGGCCAAATTATAGACCAACACCATCAGCATCGCAATCATTGCAGGAATGGCATTTCTGACTACAGCTTCTGCAACCGGTATGCGATTCAATTGTTCTAATCCATGTTTTTCTGACATATAACTTCCTCCTCTTAAATAACAGCATCATATCAATATCATGCTGTTAATATAGTTAATCATACAGGCTCTGCATAAAAAACACAACAGAGCCCTACCCACAGTTATGACCAACCCTTACTCTAACGTATCCCGAACCTTCTTCAGCAGAGTACAGAAAATCGCCCGTTCCGTTTCTGTTAATCCTGACAAAAGCTGGTTCTCTGCCTGCAGCATATCTCTGTAGGCGTTTTGACAGCACAATTCTCCCTGTTCCGTAATCCGCACTATCTTTACCCGCTTATCAACAGCATCGCTAAAACTGATAACAAAGCCTTTTTTTTCTAAACGGGAGACAATACCTGCTGCAGTGGACTGGGCAACGTGCAGTTCCCGTTCTAGTTCTTTCAGCGAAGCCTCTTTTTCCGCCCGTTCATTCAGTATCAGCAAAGCACCTGTTTGCGCCATGGTCAAATCTTGCTCTCGCATGGCATAATTGGCCCGCCGTTCCATGGCATCATGAATTTGCTTGATCAATGCACCGCAAGAATTTTGTTCCATTGTTTGCCCTCCCCCTTGCTTTCTAAACCATAGTATAACAAATTTATCGTCAAAATTCAATAGCATACTTTTATTATTTTAATCAAAATTAGCTAAAATTGTTGCCAAACCGTTTTATCTCGGTTTATTTTACCCTTGCCCGCAAAAAAACAGAATCTGTCCGAGCCGTTTAGGCAACAAACAAGATTCTGTTTCATGTTACAGCCAATATATCAAACGTTTATTTCTGCAATGCTGTCATATCCACAATAAACTGCGGCGCTCCCATGGAACCGGGTGCAACCTCATACTCATCAAAGGCAATGACCAGCTGTCCCTGCTGATTGATATAAAAACTCTGGTCCGCTGCAATTTGTTTGAAATCAGTTTCAGGCATATCACTGTTGATAAAATAAACCTGATTTTCATCTTCAGCCATACGCTGCAGCATCTGTTCTTTAATTTGGGCGCTGATTGCTGCCACATAATCTACGTCCTGCGGAAATAAATCAGCCAGCTGCATATAGGCGCCTGTTTCTTTGTTCAGATTATAATATTTTAACGTTTCGGCTCCGCTTGCCATGGTTTCTACCGTACTGACCTCCAAAGCGAACCACTGATCGGTATCAGTCACAACAGTGTAACCAATGTCCAATCCGTACACACCGCCCTGCTGCTCCATTTCCTGCTCAAACTGAGCAATCATCTGATTGGCATAGGTCTGCATCTGCCCATTGATTTCGCCCACACTGCTCTGCAGCTTGGCATCGCCCTGGGCTTCCAGCTGCGGTGTTTCTACATGGGCCAGATAATTTCCACTATCATCTGCCTGCTCATATTTATGAAAGGTGACAATCTCCACCACTTGCTTCAGCACAGGGATATCGGACATGGCCACAGCTGCCTGCGGACTGATATTGGGCACCGCCACCAGAGTCAATACAGCCGCTGCGGCTGCCCATTGCGCCAAGTGTCTGCCTCTCACAGGTTTTTTTGCAGATTGTTCCTGCTTTGCCTTGCGAATACCGGCCTGTAATCGGGTCAGTGCTTCCTCCGGCACCTCTATCTGTTGATATTCCTGTTTTAACATATCCATCTGCTCCTGTCTGTTCATATGGAATCCACTCCTTCTTTCGCCAAAGATAATTTTAGTTTCTTTAATGAGCGATACAATCTGCTCTTTACTGTATTCAGATTTTCATCCATCGCCTCGGCAATCTGGTTCAGCTGCATACCTTCAAAAAATCGCAGCACCACCACTGTTTTATCCAAAGGGTCCAGGCTATTCAATGCCTGCCGTAAATCAAAATCGGTATATTGATCCTCCGTTTCGCCGTCAGCTTCATACAGCTCCACCATCTGCTGCTTATGCTTGCGCAAAAAGCTGATGGATTCATTGATGACAATCCGGTAAAGCCATGTTCCCACATATTGGGGATTCTTTAAGGACTGACTGTTTTTAATTGCTTTGTACGCGCTTTCCTGTACAATATCCAGCGCGTCGTTTTCATTGTGCACATAACTATAGGCTAGCCTGTATAACTTTTTATAATCGGCAATTAATTGCGCTTCTATCAATACTTCATTTTTTTCTTTCATTTTGATTCCTCCTTCACAGCTGCATTGAGTTAGATAGATCCTAGCAAAAGAAAGTTTCATTCGGCCTGTTTTTTTCTAAAAATAATGCCGTGCTGTTTTTCCATATCTATTATACCCGTTTTTTGCTAATTGTTTCTAACAATTTTCCTTATAATTCGTTTCTGCTTTTTATAGTTGACTATAGCTAACTATTATAGTATTATATAAACACAAGATACGTACCAGCAAAATCTGGTCAGCATACAATAAACTGCCGTTTTGTATGTAGGAGCGCAAAATATCAGATCGTTGTGTGCAGGATACACCATCCGTATATCTTTTCAATCAAACACAAGCATTGTAATACCGGCCTTCAGCAAGTCAGTATTACCCACCACATGCACAGAATTCAGTGAATTCTTGCAACTTTGCAGAAAAATACCAGCTTGCACGGCATCGGAACTGCCGCTTAAGCTGGTATTTTTTTGTCCATCTGTATATTCTGATAGACAAAATCAAGTACTTCTTTGTTTGCATCTTCCATTGCAAATTACACTCCTGATTTTAGTGTGTACTATTTTTCAGGAAATATACCTGCGCATACAGCATTTTATTGATTCACGCTCACAAAAGCAGCGCCATCCCCCTCTTTACGATTATATTTGGTTAATAATTATGTTTCACGTGAAACATTTTTGTTTGCAATGCTCCATCGTCGGGAGATTGTTTAGGCTTCTTTCACACCAAATAATAGAAAAACAAAAAACTGCCATTATAACAATGACAGTTTTTATTGGAATATCTATTTGTTTATCTCTATAACACTTTCGCCAAAAAGCTTTTGGTTCGTTCCTGCTGCGGATTTTGAAACAGTTCCTGCGGAGTGCCCTGTTCCAAGACCTTACCACCGTCTATAAACAGCACACGGTCGGCAACTTCCCGGGCAAAACCCATTTCATGGGTAACGATTACCATCGTCATGCCTTCCTGCGCTAAGTCCCGAATTACATTCAGCACCTCGCCTACCATTTCCGGGTCCAGCGCCGAAGTGGGTTCATCAAACAGCATAATAGCCGGCTGCATGGCCAAGGCCCGCGCAATGGCTACACGCTGCTGCTGCCCGCCGGACAGATTATCCGGATAGGCATTGGCCTTATCTATCAAACCAACTTTTTTGAGTAATTCCATGGCTGCCTTTTCGGCTTCGGCCTTGTTCATGCCTTTCACCTTGATCGGCGCCAATGTAATATTGTCCAGCACATTCATATGCGGAAACAAATTAAACCGCTGAAACACCATGCCTAGATTTTCACGAATTTTATTCACATCATTTTTAGGATCGGTAATTTCCACACCATTGATGGTGATAACACCGGAAGTTGGCGTTTCCAGCAAATTCAGACAACGCAAAAAGGTACTTTTGCCCGAACCGGAAGGACCAATCACACAAACAACTTCCTGATCCTGAATGGTTTCTGTGATACCCTGCAATACATTCAATTTGCCATAACTTTTATGCAGATCTTTTACTTCTATCATGATTGTCCCCCTTAATTACTGCCGCTCATATGCCATCTTTTTTCTACATAATTGACTACACGGGAAATGGTGAAGGTCAAAATCAGGTAGACACAGGCTACACCGATATAAGTCGGGAAGGGAACCATGTGAACAGATGTGTATAACTGACCTGTTTTCATAATTTCTGTTACCCCGATTACTGCCAGCAGAGAGGTATCTTTCAACAAAACAATAAATTCATTACATAATGGCGGAATTACCCGTTTTACTGCCTGCGGCAGAATGATATACTGCATGGCTTTACTATGCGGCATACCCAAGGAACGAGCTGCTTCCATCTGTCCTTTATCAATGGACTGAATCCCGGAACGGAAAATTTCAGCAATATACGCACCGCTGTTTAAACTACAGACGACAATGGCTGTTGTCATTACATCAAAATAAAACTGCTGTCCAGTAAAGGAACGAATGACCTGCGGAATCCCATAGTGAAATAACAGAATCTGTACATACAACGGCGTACCACGCAGACATTCAATATAGACATTGGAGATAATCCGCAGCACCCATACCTTGCTTAACTTGGACAGTGCCATGAACATCCCAATAATCATACCCATACAAACAGCAATGGCTGTAATTTTAATTGTAACGGTTGCACCAAGCCAAAGATTTGGCATTAACGTCCAAAAGTGTAACCAAAAATCGTTCATTCCCCTTACGCACCCCTTTTTTCATGCAAAATCTTTTATTATTATACCGCATCCCCCAGGTTCTGGCAACAATTTCCTTGCATAAAAATAAAAAAGTCATTCTATTCTCCCAAAAGGATTCAGGAAAACAGAATGACTTTCACAGCAACCTGTTCAAATTACAAAACTATAAATTTTTATTCACCAGTACCAAAATATTTAGCAAACAGTTCGTCAAAAGTACCGTTTTCTTTTACATTGGCTAAACCTGTGTTCAGTTTATCCAACAGTTCGGTATTGCCTTTGGCAACAGCGATGGCGAATTGTTCTTCTTCACCTTCCGGTACTACAAATTGAGCAGCAATTTTGGTTTCTTCCGGATGCAGTTCTACATATTTATTGTTAACAGGAATATCCATAACAACAGCATCAACAGAACCATTTGCCAGTTCCATCATGCAGATATTGATGTCAGACAGAATTTTTACATCAGCAACAACGCCGGCTTCTTGCAGTTCCATACATTTGTCTGCGCCAGTGGTACCCTGCTGAGATGCAACAACTTTACCAGCCAGATCTTCTTCACTCTTAATATCTTCATTGTCGATGGCAACAGCAATATTCAAACCGGCATCATAGTAAGTATCAGTAAAATCAACCTGTTCCATTCTTTCCGGAGTTACAGACATACCGGCAATAACTGCGTCAATCTGTCCATTGCTCAAAGCCATGGTCAAACCGTCAAATTCCTGGTTGTGAATTTCTACAGTCATACCCTGATCAGCAGCGATGGCATTGATTAAATCAATATCAAAACCGATTGGAGTTTTTCCGTCTTCATCCATATATTCAAATGGACGGAATGCTGCATTGGTACCAACTTTTAATA
>OGPA01002840.1_pt1 | contig 11703 bp, 13 predicted proteins | sample 1552841 | NCBI WGS metagenome assembly OGPA01 (sample SAMEA2579916, study PRJEB22360) | human gut metagenome | reverse complement strand
CTGCAGGAGCAACGCATTTATGTAATCCAGTCGGAAGAAGGACTGGCTAAACTGGACAAGGCTACTCCCTGCCGCTATGGCGCATCTACCTGCGTGGTAGTGGCATTTGACCGCAATCATGTGTTTACCTATCCGGGCGGAAAACGGGATTCGGGTGTGGAAGACGCCACCATTGTAGCAACACATATGATTTTGGCAGCTGCCAATGAAGGCGTAGACAGCTGTTGGATCAACTTCTTTGATCCGGAAAATCTGGCCCGGGAGTTAGGTCTGCCGGAAAATGAAGAAGTTTTGATGGTGCTTGATTTGGGCTATGGAGCAGAAGGTGTTCAGCCCCTGGCCACCCACAGTCAGCGCAAAGAATTAGAAGAAACCGTTGTTTATCTGTAAGTATTGATGCATATCCAAGGGAGGAACCAATTATGAGCAAAACATTAGTTGCATATTTCAGCGCCAGCGGCGTGACCGCCAAACTGGCCCATACTCTGGCAGATGCCGTCAGTGCCGATTTATTTGAGATTCAGCCGGAAGTGCCTTACACCAACGCTGATTTAGATTGGACCAATAAGAGCAGCCGCAGCAGCGTGGAAATGAATGACAAGGCATTTCGTCCTGCCATCACCGGCAAGGTAGAACACATGGAGCAATACGACCGGATATTTGTGGGCTTTCCCATCTGGTGGTATGTGGCTCCCACCATTATCAATACCTTTCTGGAACAGTACGACTTAACCGGGAAAAAAGTGATTCCCTTTGCCACATCGGGCAGCAGCGGTATGGGAAACACCAATGCCGAACTGAAAAATTCCTGCCAAGGCGCTGATCTTGCAGAAGGCAAACGCTTTGGCGGCAATACCGCAGCGGCAGAACTGAAAGCGTGGGCGGAACAGTTTTAACGACGGCCCTTCCCCATTGCACAGGTGCTGCCTGAATGGATTATCTGCTTTACGCAGGATCTATGAATATAATTTTATGCGGACTGAAAGCATTTCTATCATACATGGAGGAATTGTGAAATGGAACTGTTAGAAGCAATCAAGGCGCGCCATTCTGTGCGCAGTTATCAGGATAAGCCCCTGTCGGCAGAAATCGTAAACAAACTAAAGCAGGAGATTGACATTTGCAATGGGGAAAGCGGTCTGCATATGCAGCTGGTTGTTAATGAACCCAACGCCTTTGACGGATTGATGGCCCATTACGGTAAGTTTTCCGGTGTTAAAAATTATCTGGCTATCATCGGCAAAAAGGGAAAGGATGCGGAAGAGGCATGCGGCTACTATGGAGAGCGAATTGCGCTTTATGCACAAACGCTGGGCTTAAACACCTGTTGGGTGGCTATGACTTACAGCAAAATAAAAACGGCGTTTCAAGTGAAAATCGGCGAAAAGCTTCACCTTGTCATCGCCCTGGGATATGGCACAACCCAGGGAACACCGCACAAATCCAAGCCAAAGGAACGGGTCATGGATACCGCTGCAGCACCGCCGGACTGGTTTGTTCGGGGAATTGAAGCAGCCTTGCTGGCTCCCACTGCTATGAATCAGCAAAAGTTTAAATTTTCCCTCAACGGCACTGTGGTATCAGCCAAGCCGGGATTGGGATTTTACAGCACCATCGACTTGGGTATTGCCAAATATCATTTTGAAGTGGGCGCAGGGAAAGAACAATTCCAATGGGCTGCTGAAAAATAAAGTGATGCTGTGCAGAGAAGCATTGGTAGTGGAAAAGGGAAGTATGTGTATACAAAATAGTTTGCTTGTATAAAAAATGGAGGTATCAGCCATAGCTGACACCTCCATTTTCATTTTCTATTCTAACATTCCCCAGAGCAGCATTCTCCTGTGTTGGTTTCATCACAAACCTGCTTTTTTGATTTGTGCAAAAATTCCAGTTTTGTTTCGGACACCACAATGGCAACAAAAATAACGGCAAAACCCAGCAGCAAACGTAAAGTAACGGCCTCTGCTCCCAACAGTACACTAAACAGCACGCCGAATACGGCTTCCAGGCTGAGAATCAGCGCACCGGCAGATGGCGCTGTATATTTTAGTCCATACATTTGCAGACCCAGGGCGCCGGCAGTGGCAAATACGCACAGATAAGCCAAACTGAGCCAGGTATCCACCGGAATGCTTGCGGCAGCTGGCATGGTTTCAAAGGCAAAGCTAAGCCCCCAGCTCCACACACCGGCAAAGAAAAACTGACTGATGGTCAGCAAAATCACATCGGAGTCTTGTGTGTAACGGGCGGACACAATAATGTGCAGCGCATAAAATACACCGCAGATGATGGTGAGCAAATCACCCCTGCCCATGGTTAGATTACTGTCCAGCGATACCAGGCCAATACCTGCCACACAAAGAATGGCAGCAGAAATATTGTAGCGGTCCGGTTTTTTACCGGCAATCAGCCAATACAAAAACGGCACCATGACACAATATCCGGCAGTTAAGAAAGCATTTTTGCCCGGTGTAGTTTCGGCCAGCCCAAAGGTTTGCACCGCATAGGCAGCAAGCAGCGCTGTGCCCATGACAAATCCCGCTTTTATATAATAAAAGTTAAATGATTTGAATTTGTACCAAAAAATCACTGCCAATAATATGCAAGCACCCATAAACCGCACGCCCAGCAAATAAAAGGTGCCCAAATTATCCAATGCGTCCTTCATCACAATAAAAGAACTTCCCCATATAATTGTCGCCAATAGTAAAGCCAACTTGGCAATCATACCTGTCCTTTGCAAAATAACCCCTCCATCTGTTTGTTCTGATTTTTCTGTCATCGCTTCATAGGTGCATACAGCAAAAAGCCGTTGTCCTACGGCAGCAATTTATATTATATGCATGAAAAGGAATTTTTACAAGTCCATATCTTGTAAAAACTATGGGCAGTATCTCACCAACGGCGTGTCCCTTTCATAGTATATAACAGGTTATGGGAAAGGAGGTTTTTACATGATGGTACAGCAGCCAAAACAGCAGTTGGGGATGATCTCTGTTCCTTGGCAGGAATACACCACACCTTATGCGCCAGCTGAGGCACTGATGTACGGCACCGTATTCAGCGGATTGAATCAGCCTTATATTCCAATCAATATGCAGCAGTCGGCACCAGGCGCACAAAATATGCAGATGCAGCAAATGCAGCAGATGCAGTATGCACAAAAAAAACGTTCATAAAACTTTTAATAAAGGAGTGTCTCGCATGAAAAAAATGAATGCCTGCCCGGCTTCTAATGAAAACAGCAAGCAGGCCATGCTCCTGGAACTGCAGCAGCTTAGCTTTTCTCTGGTGGATCTGAATTTATTTTTGGATACCCATCCGGACAATCAGGCCGTTGCCGACTACAACCAGTTGTTCCAGCAATATTGGGATGCCAAGGCAGCCTATGAATTACAGTATGGTCCAATGAACAATTTCGGCCACTGCCCAGCTTCTTATCCATGGAGCTGGATCAATGATCCATGGCCATGGGAAAGAGGAGGTTCTGTCTAATGTGGATTTATGAAAAAAAATTACAATTCCCTGTTGATATTCGCTGCAAAGACCTGCGGCTGGCAAAAGCATTAATTGCTCAATATGGCGGTCCTGCAGGCGAATTGTCTGCCTGCCTGCAATATCTGGATCAACGATTCACTATGCCCACCGGTCAAACCAAAGCATTATTGACGGATATTGGCACAGAAGAAATAGGCCATTTAGAAATGATTGGCACCATGGTATATCAGATTATGGAAAATGCATCTTTGTGTGAACTAAAGGAAGCAGGTTTGGACGGCTACTATACACTGCACGGTAAAGGCTTGTTCTATAGTGATCCTAACGGCTACAACTGGACATCCGACTATATCAGCGGTATGGGCGATCCTATCACCGACCTGACATCCAACATCGCCGCTGAACAGCGTGCCAAACAGACCTACGAGTACTTGATGGATTTATCCTGCGGCAACGAAGATGTGCTGGCGCCGTTGCGGTTCTTGCGCGCCAGAGAGATTGTACACTATCAGCGCTTTGGCGAAGCACTGGAAACGGTGAAAGAATATTATAATCAGAAAAAATATTTCTGCTAAGATTGGTCTGCGTTGTATGTAAGAAATTTGCTTATCAATCGTTGCGAAAAAAGGCAGAGAATCATCTTTTCTGCCTAAAAACATTTAACATGTACTGACAATAAAGATATCCTCAAAATCTAAACAGAGCATATCAGGTTCTTTGAAATCTGATATGCTCTTGCATGTTTATTCGCTATTCTCTTTGTGTGCTTCATAATAATCTGCTACTAATGTTACTAGTTGTTCTGCCGTTTCAATTTGTTGCAGCGTCACCTCTTTTGACGCAATATAAAAAGTATCGTAATCACTTGCATGTCGAATTTCTTCTGCCTTTATAATTTTTCTACCTAATTCTCGCGGAAAAATATTGGTTGCTACATAATTTTTATTAAAATACCCTAATGTATCTTTATGCCGTTTAAAAGCCTTCCCTTCCATGGCCAAAACGGTATCTATCGCATGATAGATTGCATAATAGGCACGATTATTGGCGGCTCGATATTGCTCCGCATCTAGTAACAACCACGCTGTTTTCAAATCTTCCTGCGAAACACGAAACCGATGCAGTGCTAAATCCAAACAACTGCCACAATCAGTCTCATTAAGCGGCATCATACAATACAACACCTTCTTTCATTACGTTGGCATAAAAAGGATAGGCCTGATTCCAATAACGAAAATGATTAATATTTTTAACAATTGGCATTACCCAAATATCATACGCAACATTATAATAAAATCCTAATTCAGACAATGCATCTGCGCCAACTTCCAATTGCGTTTCTGGAAGATCTACTAATATCATGAGGTCAACATCTGACTGCTCCGTATAATCTCCTCTGGCATAAGAACCATAAAGAATAATTTGTTTTAAATGTGAGCCGTAAATTTTCTGCAATGCAGATATATAGTTTTCTATCATTTGCTGCATCGATTTTTCCATCACAACACACTCCTAACTCTTTTATAGATTCTTTCCTACTTTTCTTCAGTATAAACAACTTCTAAAAAAAACGCAACCTCTCCTGTTTTTTGAGTAATGTCTGTTACTGCTTTCATTTTTCATTTATCCCTGAAATTTCTGGTATGCGCCGACTGTTTTGATGGTTTGAGCAAATTCCTCCTGACACCGGGCAACAATGTCAGGATTCTGGAAAGCTTCTAATGCGCTCTGGGCAATGACCTGTGCACCATAGAGCGCGGCTTTTTCGCCAATGCCGGTGCCTGCTGCGGCTGTAACTGTCCAATGATGGGTAGGCAATCCGCCGGCCACGCAGCCCGGTCCAATCATTTGCAAGGTTGGTGCGATATAGCTCACATCGCCCACATCGCTGGATCCGCCCATCACAATTTCTTCTGGCAGCGGTGCATGCAGCTGCACAGGCAGCAGTTTTTCCTGCTCATCCGGCGCTGTCTTTCCGGTACAATTTTCATAAAGACTGCGGGCAAACTGCACTTCTTCTTCACTGTAAACAATAGCCGGAACTTTTTGCGCAGCCTGATAGCTGTGTTCCATCAAGGTACGATTGGGCAAGCTTCCACGGCAATGAGTTTTTACAGTATGGCTGGTGGTAGTGTCGGTCATCAGGGCAGCGCCCTGGGCAATGCGCAGTACCCGCTGCACCAGCTCGTCGTTGTTGGCGTCTAAAGAGCGGATAAAGCAATACACCGATGCATGATCGGGCACAATGTTGGGCGCAACGCCGCCATCTAAGAAGGTATAATGCACGCGGCAATCAGGAGTCATGTGCTCCCGCAGATACTGAATGCCGGTGGTCATCAGCTCGGCAGCATCCAAAGCGCTGCGGCCTTCCCAGGGAGTGCCGGCGTGGGCGCTTCTGCCGAAAAATTCAAATACAATATTGGTGGTAGCGTTAAACACCACCGGATCAAAGCTGGCAGGACAGCCAACGGGATGCCAGGCAAAGGCCAAATCCCAATCATCAAAATATCCCATGCTTGCCAGCAGCACCTTGCCATGCAGGGTTTCCTCTGCCGGTGTAGCCATATAAACCAATGTGCCCGACAGTTGTTCCGCTTCCATGGCCGCTTTTAACGAAGCGGCAGCAGCAATGCCAAAGGCTGCCATTAAATTGTGGCCGCAGCCATGTCCCGGCCCGGCAATGGGCTTTTGATAAGGCACTGCTTCCTGCCCCAGACCGTCCAGCGCATCATATTCGCCCAAAATTCCGATAATGGGATGTCCGCTGCCATATACCGCCCTCACTGTATTGTCGGCAGCCGGATTGTCGCCGATGGCAAAGGTTTCTACGGTAAATCCCTGCTGCCGCCAAAATTCGGCTGTCTGCTGACAGGCATATTGTTCCTGCCAGGCGGTTTCCGGCTGCTGCCACAAACGATGGGCAAACTGCCGCACCTGTTCCCCATAATCAGCAAACCACGCTGCAATTGTTTGATGCATATCCATTCCTCCTAGTTTTTGTTTTATGATACCATGACCATTATATCTATGTGTTTGCAGCCAACAACAACGGCTTTGCTGTTGGCCGCTGCCTTTTTCACTTTTTATTATAACAGAGAATAACTGCCATGTCCCTGCTTTTCTTTTTCTAATCTGTTATAACCAACAGGCCGTGTAAAATAGAAAGCAAACGCGCCGTCGATATTGGTTCTGCCCCTTGTCAATCTTGCCGGGAAAGGATATAGTATATAATAAATTACTTTAAGACAGGAGTTGGCCTTATGGATTTGACCATGTTGAAAGAAAAGGAGCTGCGCCGGGAATATAAAGATTTTATTCAGGAGCCCAAGAAAGTTGCCTACTACACAGACAAATTTGAAAAAATGAAACACAAAAACACCAAAATCAGTTTTAATATCTGGGGGCTTTTGTTCAGTGTTTACTGGTGCTTTTATCGCAAGATGCTGGGCTGGGGAGCTATGGCGTTAATTCTAAATGTTGGCGCTATGTATCTCAATTTTGCCTATGGACTCGCTTGGCCCACAACGGTGATTACCACCATCAGCGCATTATTTTTTGGATTTTTCGGCAATTATCTTTATATGCGGTATGTCGAAAATTCTATTGCGCACTGCTTAAACCTGGATGGCGAAAAAAAGAAAAAATATTATAAAGAAAACGGCGGCGACGGCATTAAAATTTTATTGAGTATGCTGTTTGTGACATTGGTAATGGCCTTTGCCATGGCGGCCTCCTTTGGTGTTCCGGTGCCGGCTGTTCAATAAAATTCAATCAAAGTTATATACGCGCAATAAAAATCGGTGGATTCTTTTGGCGATTATCAAAATGTTCACACAAAAAAGCTCGTTGGCCTTTGCAAGATTGCAAAGCCAGCGAGCTTTTTTCATCCTATTTTGTTTTAACATAGCCGCGGTTTACACCTAAGACATATCTTTCATGTTTATATATTGTTTCATCCGGCAAAGCGCAATATTTATCTGCGCTGCATGACAGGCAACTCTTTTTTACCGAATAAAGTTGGTTTTTACCGCAGGTTCTCTTTGCGGCAGCTGCAAGCCTGCCTCTTTGCCTGCCTGAATGGATTTCAGCAGCCAGGCCATATTCAAGCCCAGTGTGCGCATGGTCTGCAAGCCTTCCAGATCCTGTTTTACTTCGTCCGGTGTGTTGCCGTGCACCATGTTCCAGTATTGAGAACCAACAATAGGCATATTGCTGATGGTAAAATATTTGTTAATCTGTTCAAATGCTGCGGTAGCACCGCCGCGACGGCAGCTCATAATGGCAGGCGCCGGGTTATAGGCAAAAAAAATGGCAACAAAGAAGCTGCGGCCGAGACGACAGCTTAAAATGCAAGCAGCCGGTTTATAGGCAAACAGATTGCCTCTGCCGTAAAATGCTCTGTCCATAAAGGAAGTCAGCATACCGGAGGCTGATGCAAAATGCACCGGTGAGCCAAATACAAAACCATCGGCCTGCTCGGCCAGATCCAAAAATTCATTCACGGTATCAGAAATCACACAGCGGCCTGTTTTCATACAGGCGCCGCAGCCTAAACAACCGGAGATTGGTTTGGTACCTACCTGAAAAATTTGGGTTTCGATACCTTCTTTGTTCAGCGCTTCTGCAACTTCACACAGCGCAGTATAAGTGCAGCCTTTGGCATGAGGACTGCCGTTAGTTAGTAACACCTTCATCTTTTAAAAACCCCTCCTCTGTAATTTCTGCAATTCTATGGGCATTTTCCATTTCAATATGTTCATGGATAATCTGACAAGCGCAAAGTTCGTCACCATGGGCCAAAGCCTGGGCATATTCTACTGCTTCCAGCTTATCGCCGCGGTTGATGGCTTCTTCGCTGCCGTCCAGAATACCCAGAGCCAGCATCTTTTTATAGGCAGGTTCCGGCAAACCGGTAAAGATGGTGCGCACGCCCTGCTGCGCCAGAGAATCTTTAATTTTGCCCAGCGTAATAACCCCGGTAATATCTACCACCTGCGCATGGCTCAGGTTGATCACTACAATATCAGCGCCTTTACATTTTACTTCTAAAGAGCTGATGATACTTTCCGAAACCAAAAAGAACATCTGCCCCTGAATGCTGAAGGATTTAATCCGTTTTTGCAAGCGGCTGCAAGGAATCGGATATTCTTCCAGGTATCCGTTGGCAACGCTGAACAGCATAGCCAGCGCAGATATCATTGTACCGATGGCAACGGCAAAGGTTAAATCTACAGTCACTGTCAAAACAGTGGTAATGGCGATTACTACAAAGGCTTCTTTAGAAGCCCGCGCCAGTCGATAGCTTTCTTTGTATTCAATCATACGCAGCGCAGTACCCATCAGCACACCGCCCAGCACTGCCAGCGGAATCTCGGCAGCCAAATCGCCAAAGACAGCGATGAGCAAAATCAGCACCAGCGCATGAATAATACCGGACATGCGTCCTCTACCGCCGGCATTGACGTTTACCACAGAACGGGCAATGGCCCCTGTCCCGATCAGGAAACCAAAGCAGGCTGCCACAGTGTTGGCAATCCCCTGGCCCAGGATTTCTCTGTCACTGTCATGTTTGGTGCCGGTCATATCATCTACTACCAAAGCGGACAGCAGCGATTCAATAGCACCCAACAAGGCCAGGGTCAAACCGGCCTGACAAATATCCACCATATTCATGGACAGAAAATTAGGAATCTGCAAGGTAGGCAGCACCAGAGGAATCTGACCTACTACATATTCCTGCGGCATTGGTATCCACAGTGCCGAAATCACAGTACCAACAATGACGGTGATGATAGCATAAGGTATTTTTTTGTTAATCAGCGGCAGTATCAGCATCATAACAATGGCGATGCTGCACAGCAGCGGACTCATTTCAAAATATTTAAACTGATTGATAAAAATCAGCATGCCGATACCATTGGTAAACCCAACCATAACCGGTTTGGGAATCAGCCGGATATATTTGCCCAGTTTTAACAAACCCATAATGATTTCAAAAATACCGGCCACAATCATGGAGGCAACCAAACCTTCCAGACCATACTTCTCGGCCATACTTACCAACACAACGGTCATGGCTCCCGTTGGCCCGGAGATCTGTGCTTTTGTGCCGCCAAACATGGAAGCCAAAATACCGGTGCAGATTGCACCATATACCCCGGCAGCAGCACCTGCGCCGGACAGCACACCAAAACTCAATGCCAGCGGCAGCGCCACAAAGGCAACAGAGATCCCGCCGATGATATCTCCTTTCAACGTAGACAGAATCTCATTCTGAATGAACGATTTTACTTTCTCCAACAATGTTCTCTCCCTTTACTTTTATATTCGCCCATGTAAAAATTATTACAGTCAACAAGTTTGATTATACACCCGTCTATCAGTAAAGACCAGTAGCATTTCTATTATGAGGCGCAATTTTCACATACATTTTTTCATATAGGGGGATATATTATCAGTGGAGTAAACACATCGTGTTTGGATTGCGCTATCTTTTTCCTGCAGTAGATTTACACTGCCAATTTTCATTCGTTTATTGCAAAATAATAATAAAAATAGTATGCTGTTCACAGAAAGCTTTGCAGCATTGTTTTGGCAGCTGCATCTATCAATTTGCTATAATCCTGCGCCCGTTATGCTTTATGGCGCAGCGGTTCTAGAAAAAATATCTGAAAAATATGATCCGAGGAGTGATTTTATGTATCCATTTGCCGTCACCAGCGTTTTACTTGCTTTCACCTTGAGCGTTCAGCCTGCGCTGCTGCCTGTAGACTCGTTTGTCTATCAGAATGCAATGCAGTCGGTGTATCAATACGTATTGAACCAAGAAGGTTCGTCACCTGTTACCGGTGTTTATGATACAGCCTCGCTGACATCACTGGACAATACCAGCCGCGGCTGGGGGCAGGGCGTGCGTCTGGACGAACAGAACCGTCCTTTGGGCGCAGTCAATGCGCAGGAAACCTATGGCCAGTATAACGCCCAATTTATTGCTGAAGAATCGCCACTGATTTATCTGACCATTGATGAAGGCTACGAAAACGGCTATACCGCTGAAATATTAGATGTTCTGAAAGAAAAACAATGCCCTGCTGTGTTTTTTGTTACCATGGATTATGTGCAGGAGAATCCCGACCTGATTCGCCGCATGATCGACGAGGGGCATGTGGTGGGCAATCACAGCGTTACCCATCCGTCCAAGGGATTGCCGTCGCAGACGCTGGATGTGCAGGCCGAGGAGATAATGGCGCTGCACCGCTATGTAAAAGAAACTTTTGATTATGATATGTATCTGTTCCGCTATCCTGCCGGTATTTTCAGCCAGCAGTCGCTGGCGCTGGTGCAGCAGCTGGGCTATCGCAGTGTGTTCTGGAGCTTTGCTTATCGGGACTGGGTGACTGACGACCAGCCGCAGCCGCAAAAAGCGTTGCAGACTGTGACAGATAAACTGCATCCCGGCGCTATCTATCTGCTGCACGCAGTATCGTCCACCAATGCGCAGATTATGGGCGATTTTATTGACGCTGCCCGGGCAGAAGGCTACGGTTTTGGCAAGATGACTGTGTAAGTAGCATCTTTGCGATTTTGTAAATTTAGGAATAGCTGAACGGCATCTGCCAAAATATAGACCGCAACAAAAAACAGGGCTGCTCCTTCATCGGAACAGTCCTGTTTGCTTTTTCATCTATTAACGCGTCCACTCATATACTTTTAACCCCAGCACGCAAAACTCCACAGCTTGAATATTGCGCTTTATTCCCTCTGTCATATGCCCGCCTGCTTTCTGCTACTCGGCAAATTTCACCGTATCCAAAGTGATGTTTCCTTCTTCGCTGTAAACCAGCAGCATATTTTCACCGCGGCCTTCTATCAGCTGCAGGTCATGCTCGGTAAGTGCGGCAGGAATTGTTTTTTTCCACGGCTTCTTTTTGCTGGAGGCAGTCACTGTCCCTGTATCGCTGTGCAGTTTCAGCCATAGGTTTGGGTGCCATTTTTTAGTGCCGATATACATATCGCCCCGCTCACTGTTTAGCTCCCAAATGCCTTTTATCTGGCTGGTTAAGGCTGTTAAATCACCGGCTTGGCTGTCATAATTCCAGTAGCGCAGCTGATTATCCAGAAGATTGGTGTTGCCCGCCTGATTGGCAATATTCAGATAATGAATGCGGCTGCGATTGATGGTAATGTCTGATGTGTTGCTAATAA
>OGPA01002826.1_pt1 | contig 11756 bp, 10 predicted proteins | sample 1552841 | NCBI WGS metagenome assembly OGPA01 (sample SAMEA2579916, study PRJEB22360) | human gut metagenome | reverse complement strand
CGAGTGCGGAAATCACCTGCGAATCCTGTGGCAGACCGATTTGTTCTGGACGTTTTTGCAAAAAGTGTAAGGCGAGAATTTCAACAGATTTGATGGGAGCTGTTAACGGAAAATGGCAGGGAACAGTGCCGGATGAGCATGGGGCGAGAGAAAATGATCGCATGCGTTATTTTAAAAAACAGTTTTGAATAATTCAATAATTTGTGGCAGATAGTGTGGAAATTGGCAGCCTCGGGTATTCCGGGGCTGTTTTTTATTGGATAGGAAATTCCTTTGGAATGCCCAATACAGTAAAAGCAAGCGCACACTTTATTTATCAGATTGTGGGTTTGAAAAAATGTATAAATGTGCTATAATACAAAATAATGCGTAATTGTGTCCAAATATAAAATATACTATAGGAAGGCATGAACCATATGATCAATGAAGACAGGGTAAAAGAATTGTACCGTATGGCGGTATATGATGCATATGAAGATGAAAAATGTCAGCAGACTGGTAAATATTACATCAGTGATTATGTAGGAAAGGAAATGATAAAAAGCTTTTTCACAGGAACGATTGCGTTCATTTTGCTGGTGATTTTATGGGGAATCGGAGACGTCAGCGCGCTGATTGCTTTTATTAATAATGCCGATGTGACAGATTTGTTAATTCATGTCATTATGCTGTATATTGGGTTTATGGCTGCTTATCTGTTTGTTACAGCTGTTGTGTACCGGGTAAGATATGATAAGAGGAGACGAAAGTTGCACCGGTATGCAAGACACGCAAAGAAAGTACAGGAGATGTATCGGCGAGAAGAAAAGTTAAAAGCATAGGGAGGCTTTATGACAAAATTATTAGAGATGAAGGATCAATTGATCCGTTTCTACAGTAAATATGAAAATTATTTGTTCCCGGCAGTGAAATTTGTTATCGCATTCGTGCTTTTTGCAACGATTAACCATGATCTCGGTTTTATGGCAAAAATCAGTACGTGGCCGGTAGCGCTGGTACTTGCGGTTGTGTGTGCAATACTCCCGGTGAATGCCATTATCTGGATTTCACCATTGCTTGTACTGGCAGACATGTATGCATTGTCTATGGAAGTGGCGGTTACCACGTTGATTTTATTTGCAGCACTTTTTTTTCTGTATTTCCGATTTGCACCAAAAGATGGAATTGTCGCTGTGTTGACACCGGTATGCTTTAAATTGCGGATATCTTATGTGATGCCGGTTGCCTGTAGCCTTTTACGAGGTGCTTACTCGGTGATCGCGGTTGTTTGCGGTACTGTAGTTTATTATTTTTTGGAAGGAATACATCAGAATGCAGCCACGTTAATGAATGTGACATCAGAAAAAGACACGGCAGCGCAATCAAAGTTCGATATTTCTGTTGGACAGTTACTGAACAACAAGGAAATGTTTCTGGTGATTGCAATTTTTGTCGTTACAGCAATTGTAGTGTACATTGTACGTCGCATGGAGGTAGACCATGCATGGACACTTGCAATTATATCAGGAGTGTTGATTGAAATTGCAGGATTGTTTGTAGGGTTTATTGTTTTGAATATTTCCGGAAAAACAGTGAGCCTGTTAGTTGGAAGCATTATTTCCTTATTGATTGATTTTGTGATTCAGTTTTTATTTATGAATCTGGATTACGCCCGCACAGAGCGTGTACAGTTTGAAGACGATGATTATTATTACTATGTGAAGGCGGTTCCAAAGAAAATGGTTGCAGTCAAAGAAGTGACGGTAAAACATTTTGGAAATACAGCAAGTATGGGCAAGCGTATCGATCATAGTAAGAGAAAACTGACTGAAGAAGAGGAAGAGACCAGTCGTAAGGTAATTGCCAAGGAATTGGATATCGATGAAGATTTATTAAAATAGAAACAATTGTGATTGGAAATAGGAAAGGAGAGACGAATGCAAAATTTCAAAGGTATGCTGGCAGAATTTTATGATCAGGCATCTATGTTATTGGGATTGCCGGATATTTCATTCTCTCCAATTGATTTTATAGAAATTTTAATTATCGCGTTTCTCTTTTACCATATTTTATTATGGATCAAAAGTACGAAAGCGTGGAATCTGTTCAAAGGAATTATTGTAATTTTACTTTTTGTTCTGGTTTCTGCAATTTTCCAGATGAATACGATTCTCTGGCTGGCAGAGAGAACCTTAAATGTAGGGCTGATCGCATTGGTTATCATTTTTCAGCCGGAACTTCGTAAAGCATTGGAAAATCTTGGAGAAAAGAATTTCTTTGGTAAGATATTCAATTTTTCAAAATCAGATGAGTGTAAATTTTCCGATCGAACCATTGAGGAACTGATCAAGGCATGCTATGCGATGGGAAAGGTTCGCACCGGTGCACTGATCGTTATTGAAGATGAGATTCTGCTCAATGAATATATACGTACGGGAATTGATATTGATGCGATTCTAAGCAGTCAGCTGTTGATTAATATTTTTGAGAAGAACACACCACTTCATGATGGTGCAGTTATAGTCAGAGGTGATCGCGTGGTATCCGCAACCTGCTATCTTCCGCTATCAGACAGCCTTTCTTTGAGTAAAAATCTTGGTACAAGACATAGGGCGGCAGTTGGAGTAAGTGAAGTAAGTGATTCTCTTACAATTGTGGTATCGGAAGAGACCGGCAAGGTTTCGATTGCTTCCAAAGGTCAGATTTACCATGGAATCGATGCAGATTTTCTTCGGGAAAAACTGCAGTATCTGCAAAATCGAAACCATGAGGTGACAAAGCTTGAGCTGCTGAAAAGGAGGTTTAGAAATGGGAAATAAAATTCTAAAGACTCTGACAAAAAATCTGGGCTTTAAAATACTGGCAGTTGTTTTTGCTTTCATTTTGTGGCTGGTTGTGTATAATACGGACGATCCTACGATTACCGTTTCTTATACCACGAATGTCACAGTTGAGAATGCGTCCGTAGTCACGGACATGAATAAATGCTATGAAGTGTTAAATGGAACAAATACGGTATCCTTTGCGGTGACGGCAAAGAGAAGCGTTTTGAATAAGCTGGAAGATACCGATTTTACTGCGGTGGCAGATATGAACCGCATGATTGTAAATGAAGATGGTGATAAGGCAAATGTGCCGATTGAGATCATCAGCAAACGAAGCAACAGTTCCTTAAAATATAATGAAAAAAACAAATATCTGGAAGTGTCCTTAGAGGATTTGATGAAGAGAAGATTCATTATTACAGCAGATACCAGCGGAAAAGTTGCGGATGGCTATGCGTTAGGTGAAGTTACAGTCACAAATCCGAATGTGTTGAATGTTTCCGGACCGGCTTCGATTGTAAACAAAATCGATTCGGTCGTAGCGACCATTGATGTAGATGGAATGTCTATGAATTTGTCGGACAATGTTATTCCGGCGCTCTATGATGCAGATGGACAGGAAATCGATACGACAAAGTTGAAACTTAGCAATACGACAGTTACAATTTCTGCAAAAATTTTGAGCGTTAAGGAAATTCCATTGGTATTTTCTACATCAGGTGTGCCATATGGGGACAACCGTGTTGTGGAAATCAGTAGCAAACCGGAGACAATCAAAGTTAAGGGATCATCTACAACACTGAATCCGCTCAGCTCTCTGAATATTCCGGGAGATGTACTGAATGTATCCGGGGCAAGCGAAGATATTACAACAACAATTGATATCTCGGAGTATTTGCCGGATGGTGTTGAACTAGTAAATGCATCGGATGCAACTGTGACTGTGACAGTTCGTATCGAAGCTTATGAATTGAAGAAGTTTAATCTCAGTACCAGCCAGATTAACGTAAATGGTCTTGACTCAAATTATGATTTATCATTTGACCAGTCCACAGTGGCGGTTACCGTGAGTGGACTGAAAAATGATCTGAATAAGCTGAATACCAGCCAGCTGAGCGCATCGATTGATGTGACTGATCTTGGAGTCGGCACGCATCAGGTAAACCTTGATCTTAATCTGGATGAGGATAATTATGCTTATCAGACAATTACTGTCACAATAGAAATTAAAGACAAAACAAAAGATGACAGTGAAAATACTGATGATAATTCATCAGAAAATGATTCTGAAAGTGAAGGACAGCAGGATCAGAATGAATAAATTTAAATAACGCGATAAGGGGGAATCATTGTGGTATCACAGAAAATTCGTATTATCAATCCAACAGGACTTCATTTACGTCCGGCAGGAAACTTATGCAAAGAAGCAATGAAATATAAATGTAAGGTTACGTTTAATTATGGCAATAATATAGCCAATGCAAAAAGTGTACTGAGTGTGCTTGGAGCCTGCATTAAATCTGGAGATGAAATCACTCTGGTATGTGAAGGTGTAGATGAGACAGAGGCTTTATCTGCATTAGTTGCATTTATTGAAAGCGGAGTTGGAGAATAAACGCGGTATATTTTGCATGGCTGACGTTCAAGAAGAGGAAAAGTTATATTATGAAAGAAAAGTACAAGCATTTATTGAATTTTGTGGCGAACGTGCTGACACTTGCAATGGAAGCAGTATGTTTTGGGTGGGTCTGGTATGAGATTTATGTCCCGCAGCTGAATAAGGCAAATAAATTTTCCATGAGAGGTAACTGGGCAGTTATTGGCATGTATGTGCTGTTCGTGTTCTTCTTTACAAAGGTGCTCGGGGGATATCGTATCGGTTATATGCGTTTGTCCGATATTGTTTTATCTCAGGTTCTGGCAGTCTTGCTGGCAATGGTTGTTTCTTATTTTGAAGTCTGTATGGTTGCCAATGATTATATGAATCCGCGCCCATTGCTTTTGATGACATTGACGGAGATTATATTTATTGTGCCCTGGGTCTGCCTGGTACGAAAGTTTTACCAATGGCTGTATCCGCCGAGACAGATGCTCGTTATATATGGAAATTATTCACCGGATGATCTGATTGACAAGATCAATACAAGAAAAGACAAATATAATATCTGTGCGGCACAGAGTTATCGCATCGGTTATGAAAAACTGTATCCGATGATTCAGAAGTATAATGCGGTGCTTTTATGTGATCTTCCATCGGAAGCCCGTAACCAGATCATGAAATACTGTTATCAGGAATCCATTCGTACGTATGTTACACCAAAGATTTCAGATATCCTGTTTCGTGGTGCGGATGATATTCACCTGTTTGATACACCACTGTTATTGTCACGGAATCAGGGACTTGGCATTGTAGATTTGTTTATCAAGCGTATTATGGATATTGTGATTTCTCTGATTGGAATTGTGATTGCATCTCCGTTTATGCTTTTGATCGTATTGGCGATTAAGCTGTATGATCATGGACCGATCCTTTACAAGCAGGAGCGCCTGACAAAAGATGGAAAACCGTTTATGATTTATAAATTTCGCAGCATGACCGTTCATTCGGAGGATGCAGGAGCAAGACTCGCAGCCAAAGGGGATGCCCGCGTGACACCGGTGGGAAGAGTGATCCGTGCAATTCATTTTGACGAACTGCCACAGCTTTTCAATATTTTAAAGGGCGATATGTCCGTTGTCGGACCAAGACCGGAGCGCCAGGTGATCGCAGACCAGTATACCGAAGAAATTCCGGAGTTTGTTTTACGTTTGAAAGTCAAAGCAGGACTGACCGGATATGCGCAGGTATATGGAAAGTATAATACGACACCATATGATAAGTTAAAACTTGACCTGACTTATATTGAAAATTATTCAGTATGGATGGATATCAAGATTTTGTTCCTTACGTTTAAGATCCTGTTTGTGAGGGAGAATACGGAAGGTGTGGATGAAAACCAGACGACCGCGATCAGGAAAGAGTCGGATTAGGGATGACTGCTACAAATAAGAAATGGGTGTGATTTGATGATTGTCAGATCACACCCCTTATTTGCTACTTGGTATCTTTGGTTTTGGCATATGGTGTATCTTTAAATGCCGACTTGTGAATCACCATGTCTTCAGAACTTGTCATGTTTACGGTTTCTAGTCTTCTGCAGTTTTTGAATGCGGAACGTCCGATTTCTTTTACGGTAGGTGGTATTTTAATTTCGGTCAGATTTACACAACTGATAAATGCTGTTGCATCTATCTTTTTAAGGTTTGCAGGTAATTTAACACTTGCCAGTTTGGTGCAACCATAGAATGCACCATATGGAATTTCAGTTATTGTATCCGGAATTTCAACATTCTTTAGGTTGTAGCAATGATGAAACATGAAGTCCGTTAACTCATTTAAGTTATTGGAAAGATGTACTTTCTCTAATTTATAGCAACTGTCAAAGGCTTGTTCCCCAATCGTAGTAACCGTATCCGGTATATTGATCTCTTTTAATTGATGGTCATCCATAAATGCGATGGAGCCGATTTTTTCGAGTCCGGATTTCATGGTAACACTTTCTAAGGCGGTGCAATGATAAAATGCCAAGTGGTAGATGGTTTTCAGACTGCTTGGCAAACTGACCGATTTTAAATGAGAACAGAAATCGAATCCTCCGACAGCAGTTACACCTTCTTCAATTATTACATTTTTGATCTTCTTTTCTAGCTTTTCGTGATCCATGCTTCCAAAATCGATGCTTGTGAACATGTCTCCGGTTCCGGAGAGTGTAAGGGTTCCGTTGTCATCGAGGTGGTATTGAATATTCTCGCCGCAATAATTTTCCTTATAAAGATTGTTCAGGTCTGATTGAAAACCGATGAAAGAGACAGCGTCATGCTTTTTTACATTGATATCTTTGACATTATTGTTGTAACGAACACTGTAAACGGCGGTGTTACCTTTGGCGGTTGTATTTTTGATGGTGCCGCCGGATAATTCGATTTCTGTATTTACGGCTTTTATTCCGTAGCCATTTTCTTTGGCAGAAATGATGGTGCCGCCTTGAATTCGTATGTCACCGTGAGAATACTCGTCGCCTTCGGGCATGTCGGATTGAATTACGGCATCTTGATCCGATTGGATGATACCGCCAGACATGATCAACTCGTTTCCGTTATGCAAAACGATCTGGTCAAGAATCTTTCCGCCGGATATATCGATTTTGAAAGAAGAATCATCGTCACTTGTATCGTAAATGCCTTTTTGGATGGTTCCGCCCTGTATATATAAACCTCCGCAGTATAAATAGATTTTTCCGTCAAGGGTTCCCTTTTTGATATAGGTTGCACAGTTGGACAGGTAAATGTCTCCGTGAAAGTTTCCACCCTTAATATAGAGGTAGGTTTGGTCGTACTCATACAGGTAATCGGACCAGAGTATATCTTTATTCTTGGCGGTACAATAGAAATTACCGTTTCGGATGACGGTTGTCCCCTCTCTGAGCAATAAGATGTCTTTGGATGAATGTTTGTAGGTGATATCTCCGTCAAGAGTCAGTTTGCCGCTTCCCCACTTGAAAATCTGGCAGTTTATGATTTTGCCGTGCCCCTTTATGATGACAGGCGCTTTGGAAGCATTGTTTATTGTAATACTTCCGCCGGTGATCTTCTTGCCGTTCATGTTCAGTGTAAGCGATTTGTTATTGCTGATCTTTACGTCTTTGGACAATTTTTTGTTTGATTTTAATGTGATGGTATTCGTTTTCGCATTATAGATTCCACCGAGCGCACGTGCTGTCCTGGACATTTCGCTGTCTGTTTTCGCTGCTGCCGTTTTTGAGATGGTTTGGTTTGCATTGCTGCCTGCTGCATATGTGTTGGCAGGAAGTGCAAGCATCATACAGGAAAAGGCAATAAGAGCACTTTTCATAAGTTTTTTGCTAAGCATGTCTTGAAAACTCCTATATATACAAATTTCTTTTTTATATGATCCGTGAATCTATTCTATTATAACAAATTTTATGCCTATTTTCAGTATTTTTTGGGAATTAAACAGATTGCCTTTGTGCATATTTGTGTTATACTAATGTTAGTCTGTTGTCTTGTGGGCTTTTTTGAAAATCATTATTTAAAAGAGACCGGACACGTAAAGATATGAAGGAGCCATATATATGAGCGATGTAAAGATCAGCATCATTATGCCTGTATATAAAGTAGAAGAATATGTAGGTAAAGCGATTGAAAGTATATTGTCTCAGACATTTACGGATTATGAATTTTTGATTGTCGATGACGGAACTCCGGATCGAAGCGGCGAAATCTGTGATGCCTATGCGGCAAAGGATTCCCGTATTCAGGTGATCCACAAAGAAAATGGTGGAGCTCCGAGTGCGAGAAACACAGCAATTGATATGGCAAAAGGAAAATATGTGTATTTTCTTGATTCCGATGATTGGGCAGAAAAAACGATGCTACAGGATATGTACGATATGGCGGAGCAACACAATGCGCAGCTTGTCGTATGCGGATATTATATCGATACCTATTATGGGGACAAGCATCTGAGTGAGAAAATCTACGTGGACGATAAAGTGTTCACGGATGCAAAGTCATTCCGCGAGGAATCTTATCGGTATTTTGACCGGAATATGTTATACACACCCTGGAATAAATTGTACCGGCTTGATTATATGAGAGAACACGGGTTATATTTTCCACAGACATTGTGGGATGATTTCCCGTTTAATATCAGTTATATCCGGAATGTGGAGTCCGTTGTGGTTTCCACAAAGGCTTACTATCATTTCATCCGTGCGCGCGCAGAGTCAGAGACCGCAGCTTATCGTGCAGACATGTACGAGAAGAGGGAGGAAGAACACGGATGGATGCAGGATCTGTATCGTGAGTGGGGCGTGGATAATGCACCGACGCAGGAGATGATAGCGCGACGTTATATCGAGCGAATGGTGGGATGCATTGCAAATGTGACAAGTTCAAAATGCACATTAACAGGGAAACAGAGACGCGCGGAAATTAGAAAAATGCTTCACAATCCACACGTGGATGCAACTTTGAAAGTCGCAAATCCACATTCTAAATATATGAAGATTATGCTGATTCCAATTCGGTGGAAGAATACTTATCTTACATGGCTGGAATCTGCGGTCATTACCTTTGTAAAGGAACGCAACACAAAACTTTTTGCAAAACTGAAAGCTGGAAGATGATATGGCAGTGTTACAGACAAATGAATTGCTGAAAGAAAATTTGTCCAGAAAAACGGGTTTGCATCGCTTGACGGATGAAGAGACGGAGGCAATCAAGAACGTTGTGCTGGAAGCAGCGTTGGATGTGATCGCATTGTGTGACGAGAACGGAATCCCGTATATGCTGGGAGGGGGATCGGCACTTGGCGCAGTAAGGCATGGTGGATTTATTCCGTGGGATGACGACATCGACCTGAATATTCCGAGAAAATATATTACGCAGCTGATTCATGCGATCGAGAATCGATATCCAGACAAATATTATATCGAAGCGCCACTTTACACAGAGGACTATCTGAGCTCTTTTATACAGGTGCACAGAAGGAATACCGTATTTCAGGAATACATGAATCAGAAAAAAGAAAATTGCGGAATTAAGCTGGATATCTTTATTATAGAAAATACCTATAATAATGCTGTTTATCGTGCCTGGCATGGAATCGGTGTTCAGGCAGGTTTGTTTTTTTTATCGTGTTACCGGATGTATGCGTGGCGTGATGAGTTTAAAAAGCTCGCGGAAGGAAACCGTAAAGCAAGCGTGATCATGTTTGTGAAGCGGTGTATCGGAGTACTTTTTGCATGCAATCCCATGGGACTGTATCGCAGTGTGCAGAAGAAGATGGCACAATGTACGGATGAAAAATCAGAATATATTACCATTCCCTCAGGGAGAAATCATTTCTTTGGAGAATTGTATCAGAGAGAAACTTTCATGCAAACGCAGAAGGTGGAGTTTGAAGGACACATGTTATGTGTCACAAGTGATTATAAAAATTATCTGACAAGATTGTATGGAGATTATATGGAGATTCCGCCGGAGGAGAAAAGAGAGCATCATGTGTTGTATGATCTGAAACTTCCAGGAGAATATGTGGCACCGAAACTTCTTGATAAACAACAGATTCAGCAGGTTCTGACAGGAATGTTGGATGACTTTGTCGCTTACTGTCAGAGGCATGGACTCCGCTATTATCTGGTGGGTGGAACCTTGCTTGGTGCAGTAAGACATCAGGGATTTATCCCATGGGATGATGATATTGATGTCGGTATGCCGAGAAAGGATTATGAGAGATTTCTTGAACTGGTGAATCAGGAACCGGTGAGCGAGCATTTACAGGCAATCAGCGGCGAGAAAGGAACTTTGTCCAATCCGTATTGTGAATTGATTCATACAGGGACACACCTGGAGCGCAACAGTTCACAATATATTCGGGAAAAATGTCAGGTATTACATTTGTTTTTGGATATTTTTCCGCAGGATGGATGGCCGGAGGATGAAAAGGAAGCGGCTCGTCTTTTCCGGAAGATGAAGAAGATGCGCTATATGATCCAGAATGCCAGAGCCAAGATCGGCAAGGGCACATCGCCGGGACATATTATCGCAAAAATGCCGATTGTTCTTCTTATGAGATGCGTTGGTTATCAGCGCATCATTGATAAGATGGATCGAATTGCCAGACGATATGATTATGATCGATCAAAATATGTAGGTGCGATTACTTATGGCATCTATGGTGTGGGTGAGCGGTGTCTGCATGATGAGGTGGTTGCATTTACCAATGTGACATTTGAGGGAAAGCAGTATTGTGCGCCTGGTTGTTATGACCGGTATTTAAGACAGATATTTGGCGATTATATGGTACTTCCACCTGCAGAAAAACGTGTGGATCATAAGATGAAAGTATGGGCAGAATTTGACGTATAGCATATTACTTGATAAAATAGGCTGAATTTGTAAAATAAACGCAACGAGGTAGATATGAAAAAATATATTGATTCATTTGTAAATTATCGCTTTCTGTTAAGCGAACTTGTTAAAAAAGGTATTAAACTCAAATACAGAAGATCCTATCTTGGAATTATCTGGTCGTTACTGGAGCCGTTGTGTACAATGATCGTATTGACGGTTGTATTCGGTACCATTTTAGGCAACAGAACGAAGGAATTTTCCGTATATATTTTGTGCGGACGTCTGCTTTTCAGCTTTTACTCTACAGCTACAAAGGCAGCGCTTACGTCTATTCGAAAGAATGCTTCTATGATCAAAAAAGTATATGTTCCCAAATATCTTTATACATTATCAAGCATTTTGTACAACTACATTATTTTCTTGATTTCTTTGATCGTGCTGGTTGTAGTTGCGGCTGTTCTTAAGGTAAAACCGACCATTTATCTTGTTCAGGCACCAATTGCACTGATACTGATCCTTATGATTTCCGTAGGATGCGGATTTATTCTTGCGACACTTGGCGTATTCTTCCGTGATATGGAGTATTTATGGAGCGTTGCACTGATGCTTATTATGTATATGTGTGCAATTTTCTATGAGCCGGAGCGATTACTGAAAAGTGGATTTTATTGGATATTAAAGTATAATCCTTTATTCTGCATTATTGATATCTTCCGATCAGCTGTGTTTGGAGAATTGATGAATATGCGTAATTTCGCATACGCATCCATTTTTAGTATTGTTACTATTGTGATCGGAATTTATATGTTTATTAAGAAACAGGATGAGTTCATCCTTCAGATCTAGGTTGGGAGAGATTTATGAGCGAGAAAGCAATTGTATTAAACCACGTTGGAATGAAATTCAATCTTAGTAAAGAAAAAGTGGATAACCTGAAAGATTACCTCATTAAATCTTTGAAACGTGAAGTTCATT
>OGPA01002822.1_pt1 | contig 11767 bp, 5 predicted proteins | sample 1552841 | NCBI WGS metagenome assembly OGPA01 (sample SAMEA2579916, study PRJEB22360) | human gut metagenome | reverse complement strand
ACACCTGAATTTTAACAAATTTGAAGTCCTTTTTCTATGCGATTTTTCTTCACCTGTTAAGTGAAAGTAGAAACATTTAAAAAACTCAGTAATTATGTGGTGTTAACCACAGGGAAATGAATTATCATGAATTATTCAGGTTTATGAATATTTATGTTAACATAAATAACAAATTTATACTTAGAGGTGAATAAGGATGAATATAGCTATTTGTGACGATGAGGAAATTTTTGTGGAACAAGTAGTCGAGTTAATAAAAAAACAACCTGATTATGATCTATTTATGTCAATTGAAACCTTTTTTTCAGGAGAAAAATTGATAGGCGCAATCAAGGAAAATAAACAATATGATTTAATTTTTTTGGATATTATGCTAGAAAAAATGAATGGCATTAAAATTGTAGAACTGTTACAAGATTATGATTGTATTTTTGTTTTGATTTCTAGTAATCATAATTATGTAGCTAAAGCATTCAATTTACAGGTAAGTCAATATTTATTTAAACCAATAAACGAAAAAGATTTTGAAGAAACATTTAAAAGATGTGTAGCTTTGTATGAGAAAAAGCAACAATTTCTCTTGGTAACGGTTGATAGACTGGAATATAAGTTACCTTTGAAAGATATTGTGTATTTTGAATCGGATAAAAGAAAAATTAAAGCTGTAGATAAAAATGGGCAAAAATTTGAATTTTATAATAAGTTGGATAGCCTGGAGCAAATCTTCATGTCATGGCATTTATCAAATATGCTTCGTGTGCATAGGAGTTTTATCGTTAATTTGGACTACTGTGTAGATTTAGTGGAACATAATATCCATTTACAAGGGGAGAAAAATATAAACAAATACGTTCGAATGAGTATACGGAAAGAAAAAGAAGTAAAAAATAGAATAATGGAATATTGGGCCGTGAAAATGCAATAAATAGTTGCATCGTTGTAATATGGTAAATCTAACATGACGGATTGGTGTAATAATATCGTTTTGTTGACGAAAATTACAATATAAAGTGCGATTATTACAAAGGATAGTCATTTGTGTAAAAATCTGAGTATACTGAATTTATAATCAGTGGAAAAATTAACCCATATATAAATAGCAAAAAATGATAGAAACAGTTCTTTGAAAAAGCCATAGTGGGCAATACTGAGATACAGTTATTGTTACCACTATGGCTTTTTTGCATATCCCAATAAAGGAGGGCAGAGGTTTACCAGTAATACGCAATGAACACAGATTACAATGCAGTAAACTTTACAGCAATAGAGGGGGAAAAGCAGATGAACCTTTTTAGTAAAAACAAGAAACATATCGCCTTGTTTGTGCTGATTATGTTTCTTTTAACCATGATGCCTGTCAGTGCATTTGCAGAAGAACTGAATGCAGAACCGGCAGTCAGTGATGCAGTGCCTATGGCAGCCGGAGATGGCCCAAGTATTGATGGATTTAAATATATGAAAATTAACTCAGGCAGGGCATATTATAATGCTTCTACCTGTATGATGAAGGACATGTTAAACTGGTATTATGATGATATTAGTTTAAATGATTCAGGAATCTTGTCTTTTGCAATCCAAATTACCCAGCCGGTAGATTTGAAGGTATATAAAGCAAACGATGACTACTGCGCAGAATTAGATGAAAAAACAGGGAAGATGATTCTGAAGAAGAATGTCCAGTTGGGCGGAGATTATGAATCAGAATTTTGCGGAGAATTTTTAGGTTATATTCAGGGATATGAAATCTTAGGACCAAATATCGATGAAGAAGAACGAAAAAATATGACAGAAGATGATTTCTTACAACTATTAGACAGCATTAAAGCAGGTAATGAAGAGGCCAAAAAAGATTATTATAAAAATAAACGAGTATTGGGTTATACCGGAGAAAGCTTTGAAGGTGGCCGTTCTTTATTTAGTTTATTTGAGTCGGAAGATACCACGGCAAGTGCATTATCGATCACTTCAGACAGCAGTTTGAAATTTGAGCTGACAGAAGACATGACAACCGAGCAGGTTCTGCAGATGGTAGCTTTGGCAGAACAATCGGAAGTTACAATGACACCGGTAAACTTTCTGCACAATCAGATTGCCTGGGATGGTACTGTTGTAGATGAAAACGGTGAAAATCCTCAGAAGTTAGCTATCAATGAAAACTACATTATTGTGCTGGAACCAAGTTTGCCGAGTATGAATCAGTATCGGAGTTATTTGGCATTCCGCACCTCCAATGTTCCTTTAGATAAAATTCTTGCTGCTAAAGGTGAGTTTGAAGAATTGTTCCAGGTGAAAACCGGTGATCCGGTAGATTTACTGACCGGTGCATTAACTTGGGACTATACAGATATCTCCATGTACGGGGATGAAGATTTACCATATACCAGATATTATAACTCCAGAGCCGTGGAAGATACTTATCGGTTAGGGTATGGCTGGAGCTATACCTATCAGGTGAATATGGAACCACTGTATGCAGAAGTGGTGTTCCCGGATAATCAGAAGATGTACTTTGAACTGGGCTATGACGGATTGTATAAATCCAAACCGGGTTCTGCCTTTACCTTTGAAGAAGGCGGCAGCGGTTATGTCCTAACCCATAAAGATGGTACCGTCTATGACTTTGATAGTGAAGGCAACATCGTAAGCATTATCAAATTAGACGGCAAAACAACCAACTTTAGTTATGCCGGCGGGAAACTGAGCAGCGTAAGTACAGAAACAGGCACCTTAAACTTTGCCTATGCAGGGGATTATGTAAGCAGTGTAACAGACAGCACAGGCCGCAGCGTAACCTTTAGCTATGATGGTGATGATTTAGTCAGTGCAGTCAATCCGGACAGCGATGACTTACAGTATACCTATGATGCATATCATCGGTTGCTGACCATTCAGAACTTTAACGGGGAAGTATATTTAAGCAATCAGTATGATGAATATGACCGTGTCATTGAGCAGTATGTAGAAGGGGAAGGCGTTTTCAACTTTACCTATGATGGAGATGCCAGAGTCAATACCTGTACCGGGGAAAATGGATATTATCAGAGTATTGCGTATGACGCTTTGTATCGTATCATCTCCGATACTACCAACGATGGCACCGAATATTTTGAATACAACGAAAAAAATGAACGGGTAAGCTACACCAACCGTCTGGGACATACCTGGCAGTATGGACACGATGAAAAAGGCAATGTTACCAGCATTACCTATCCAAACGGTGCTGCCGAGTATTACGAGTACGACGGCAACAATCTGCCAGTTGCAATGGCAGACCGCAATGGCCACACCACCAGATATGAAAGAGACAACAGCGGCAATATTACAGCCGCTACAGACGGCAATGGGAATACCACCCATTACGAATATAATAACATGGGGTTGTGTGTTTCTGCAACTGATGCCTTAGGAAATACTACAAGTTATACCTATGATCAGGCAGGAAACTTACTGACTGAAACCGACCCGTTGGGTTATACCACCAGTTATACCTATGACAGTCAGGGCAGAATGGTCAGTATGACTGATGCATTGGGTAACGTGACCAACTATGAATATAGTATTGCCGGTAAGCTGTTAAAAGTAACCGATGCATTGGGCAATGAAAAAGACTATACCGTAGACGGCAATGGCTTTAACACCAGTGAAAGCGACTGGATGGGCAACATCACCGGTTATCAGTATGATACACAGAATAATCTGACAGCAGAAACCAGTCCAATGAATCATACCACCAGCTACAGCTATGATGAAGCAGGCAATCAGGTTGGACAGACCAATGCAGCAGGTTATAGCAGCAGTTACAGTTATGACAGTTATGGCCGTATGACATCCTATACCGATGAAGATGGCTATACCTGGGGGTATCGCTATGACAATGAAGGCAACCTGACCGCAGTGACCGACCCATTAGGCGGCGTAACCAGAACCGGTTATGATGAGATGGAGCAGGTAGAGAAAGAAACCGACGCCAATGGTAATGCAACCGGCTACAGCTATGATGCTGCCGGTAATGTTACCGCCATCACCGATGCCCAGAATGGTGTCTTGCAATATCAGTATGATGGCAACAACAATGTGGTAGCAGCCACAGATAAAAACGGCAATACCACCCGTTATACCTATGATGCCAACAATCAGCTGGTAGAAGAAATCGATGCTTTGGGCAATCGTACCACTTATGAATATGATGCCAATGGTCAATTGGTGAAGGAAACCACCCCATTGGGCAATGCCACCAGCTATGGATACAATGGTATCGGGCAGATGGTGAGCAGCAGTGATCCCAATGGCCATACCACCAGCTATACCTATGATGAACTGGGCAGAGTAACCACCATGACCAATGCAGCAGGGGCAGTGGTAAGCTATACCTATGATGCCAATGGTCAGATTTTGAGCATTACCGATGAAGAAAACTTTACCGTAAGTTATACCTATGACACCGAAGGCAAACTGACCAGCACCACCAATGCCAGAGGATATGTCACTGCCTATGACTATGATGCAGTGGGTAATATCACCAAAACCACCGATGCCATGGAAGGGGTAGAAACCAACACCTATGATGGACGCGGCAATGTAACCAGCACCACCAATCAGGAAGGATATACCACCAGCTACAGCTATGACGGCAATGGCCGTTTGGTGAGCGTAACCGACCCATTGGGCGGTGTTACTGCAATGGAATATGATAAGGTGGGCAATATTACCAAAGTAACCGATGCGGAAGGGTATGTGACCACCTATCAGTATGACAGTTTAAATCGTCTGAGCAGCTATGTGGACAGTGAAGGCTATACCTTTGCAATATGATGCCCAGGGCAACACCACAGCGGAAATTGACGGGAACCAGAACCGCACCGAATATCGCTATGATGCCTTAAACCGTGCCATTGCAAAAATCAATGCAGAGGGAAACACAGCCAGCGTGGTATATGATGCCGATGGCAGACTGGTGAAATCCGTAGATGAAGAAGGAGCAGAAACCAATTATACCTATGATGCCGATGGTCTTTTAGTGAGCATGACCAATGCCAAAGGGTTTGCGACCACCTTCACCTATGATGAAATGCATAGGGTAGTAACCATGACCGATGCCCGTGGAGGCGTAACTGCCTATGAATACAATGAGCGGGGCGAAGTGACCAAGGTGACCGATGCCGAAGGGTATGAAACCAGCTATACCTATGACGGCAATGGCAATACCACCAGTATGACCACACCGGATGGTACTACCACCTATGAGTATGACCCATTAGACAGACTGACTAAAACAACAGGGCCTGATGGCAACAGTGAAAGTTATGAATATGACAAGCTGGGCAATATGACTGCTGTGACTGACCGCAACGGCAACCGCACCCAGTATGTATTGGACGGCAATGGAAATGTGGTAGAAACCATTGATGCTTTAGGCACCAGCGCCAAATTTACCTATGATAAAGTTGGCAACTTGGTAAAAGCAGACCTACACCGTGTAGACAGTCAGGATAAGGTAGACGAACATGAAATCACCTTATACAGCTATGATGGCCGTGGTTTGGTGACCACCATCATTGACGCGGAAAACAATCAGGTAAGCTACAAATATGACGGTAATGGCAACCTGATTGAACAGATTGATAAAGACGGTCTGGTAACCCAATATGGCTACAGTCCGCTGGATTTGGTGAACAACATCAACTATAATGGTGGGAAACAGGTGAGCTATGCCTACAACAAAGTTGGCGAACTGGTACAGATGGAAGACTGGCTGGGAACCACAACCTATGAAGTAGACTTGTTGAGACAGCTGACCAAAGTAACCGACCATAAGAATCGTGTGGTAGAATACACCTATGATGAAGTGGGTAATGAAAGTACCATCAAATATCCGGATAACACCGTAGTAAGTTATACCTATGACCTGGTGCAGAACCTGAAAACGGTAACCGAAAGCAATAACGGCAATGTAACCAGTTATGATTATGATGGCATGCGCCGTGTCACCAAGCAGAGCTATCCAAATGGTTGGGTAACGGAAAATGAATATGACTGCATGGGCAATGTGGTAAAAATTTATGATATTGACCCAAGTCAGAAAGATTTGAAAACCATCAAGCATACCTATACCTATGATGCTTACGGGAATATGCTCAGTGAGTATAAGCGCGGCAATGGACAGGGACAGGCCAAAGAAGACTGGGCATATCAGTATGATGCGCTGAACCGTTTGGTAAAATCCCATGAAGACCATGGCAATGAAACCCGCAACTATCAGTATGATAGCCTGGGGAATCTGACCTATGAATGGAACAGTAATAATGTAAAAGTGGACTATAAGCTGAATAATCTGAACCAGATTACCACCAAAACCGATGATGGTTGGAAAACATGGACTGATTACAGCTATGACAAACGGGGCAATATTACAGAAAAAGTTTACAACAAAAATAAGAAACACCTGGTAGCAGGCAGCTATGAATATGATGAAACCAATCGGATGGTAAAAGGCATCAACGATATTGGTGAACAGAGTATCTATCACTTTAATGGACTGGGCATTTTGGTAACCAATGAATGGCTGATTAAGAAAAATGCCTATGGGTATCATGATGTAACAGCTGCAGCATTGGAACAGGTAACGGCGCAGGATGGAATGGACAGTGAAATCATTGCCGATGCCGATACCAATAAGAAAAAGGTTAAGAGTAAGAAACCGGCAGAAGAAGTAGCGACAAAACCGGAACTGAATAAAACCAGTCATGTGATCAAAGACTTTGTGATTGACTATAACTCTGCTGCACAGGAAAACCTGATGGAGTATGAGCTGTATGACGAAGGCTTAACCTACCGTTATGTATATGGTACAGACAAGCTGGGTGTAACAGCCTATACCATTCCAAACGGTTCTGCCAGTGTAACAACAGAGAAGGGTGAAATCCCACTGTACTACCATATGGACCATATGGGCAGCAGTGAATTCTTAACCAGTGATGTAACCCAGAGAGTGACCAGCTGGACCAGCTATGATGAGTGGGGTAATATTACCCATAATGCAGTTTTAAAATGCGGCACCAGAGAACTGGATTTGGTGAAAAACTATACCGGCCATGAACGGGATTCTGTACTGGGGATGTACTATGCCAAGGCCAGAATGTATGATACAGCAGATAAACACGGCAGCACCAAGGGCAATAAACTGGGTGACAAACGGTTTATGGCAGTGGACCCTGTGAAAGGTAATGTACGCAATCCGCAGAGTATGGTACAATACACCTATGTGCAGAATAACCCTATTTTGTATGTGGATCCGCTGGGTGAAGCATCAGTAGAAGTTTTAAATATTTTATCATATTTACATTCTGAAGGTACTCTAAGTCAAGAAAATGTTGCTAATTTGGTTTTATTGGTTAACTTAACAACAGCAACACCGCAGGGGAAAAAAGATGTTTTGGATTGGGTAGAAAAGAATTTAAGTATCGATTTAAATAAGAAAACAATTGATGCCGAGTTAAAAGCGGAAAATACTTTTTTACAATCTGCGTATATTTCTTTTCATGAAATAACTCAAATTCTAGCAGCAAAAGATATTTATGAAAAAATGGGAAATGGGAAATATCCTGAATTAGAAAAAAAATATGAGGGAAAATATGAAATAGACATAGCTTTAGGACAGTTTATATGGGAGGTAAAACCTAATTGGTATTCAGATAGTGAATTTAAAGAATCTTTAGATAAATATTTAAAAAATGAAACTTATGAAAAGGGACCTATAATAACAAATGTTGATGATAATCAAAAAGTAAAACTACCATTGATGGGGGCCGACAAACAAATATATTTAAATTATCGTTTCAGAATAAATCAGCCTGGTATGATTGGGTATTTTTTCACCTACGATAATTGTTCTACACAGTATCAACCAGGTTCGGTTGCTCATATTTATGCTAGCCGAGCTGAGAAGCTTAGAGAAGAGAATGTAAAAGCAACTGTAGCTATAGGTTTGTTAATTGCAACATTAGCAGAAGATCTAGTTACATTCGGTGCTGGGGCTACCAATGATGGGCCTGTGGTAGTAGTTACCGGAAGTGTTTTGAAGAAATGGGCGCAAGAAAATATGTCTCTATTAAAAGAAGTTGGTGTAAATTTGGTATTTTAGTAGACATGTTCTCTTAAAAATGAAGTATAGATAATAAAGCTGTTGGTGAATCATAGTATCTATAGTAGGATGGTTCTCCAACAGCATTATTTTAGGAGGGTATCGTGAATAATTTTTTGCTTAGAATCATTAATCATAAAGTGATTATAGAAAACAAATCGATGTTGGATGTAGATGAGATAATGGGTTTTGATAAAAGAAAGTGCATTAATGAGGAAAAAGATGTTCTTATAGGATGGTCTGTCTATGAAGAATTAGAAAGAAAAATTATTCCTAATGCAAAAGAGAGTCCTGTATTATTAGAAAATATTACAAAAAGATGGGAAAAGACGTTTTTTAGTGATGATTGTGGACATATGCAGATATCCAATGTTTGCTCTGAAAATAATTTGATTTTTATCTCGAAAGAAAAAAGTTTTAGAGAACTTGATGTATATGCCATCTTACCATCGATAGATATCGTTGAGAAAAGAGTAGAAGTAAAGGGTGCTTTCACAGCACAATTAAAATATTGTACAATAAATAGGTTGTATTTTGATTTGGAAATTGATATGCAATCCGGTGAAAATCATATATTGCTTTGTACCGATTTGGAATTTAAACCAATTTGGGGGGAATATCTTGGGGAATGTAGCTGGGGAATATTTGGCGATTTGAAATTGGGGACAATTATGGAGGGAAAGAATGGATACCTATTATTATCGACACTTTCAAAAGTGCAGGAAAAACTTAGCTGGGAAGAGTTAAAGAAAAACTTATTAGATAATAAAATAAGTTCAAAACATAGTAGAAAGGTATATTTGATTCAAAATGATGCTGTTATTTGGTGCAGAGAAATAGCACAGTCCTATGATGTTTTGTACTGGTTTATAATGGAAGAAAATAGTTTTTATTATGTTACTAGCAGTAGCATCAAAGAATATTCTTATACGGGAGAATTATTATATTCGAAAGAGTTAAGTATACAAATAGAGTTTTTTGATCAGTTAGAGGGAGTGTATCGTGCTATTATCAAAAAAGAGATAGGATCAGAACGAAGAGCTTATGGTTTTGAAAATGTATTTGATTCAGAATATTTTTTAGTGAAATTTGATAATGCACGTTTTGAAAATTATTCAATAGAGAGAAAATTTCTATATCCTATATGTAATTGGCTAGGCAATCATAATGGAATTGATTATTGGTTTGAGCGATTACCAGAAGGAGGAAGTGGATTTAAATCCAGTAATAGTTCAGATTTTCTTATCACGTTTGATACAATATTTAGTTCAACGTATGATTTTATTAGCTTGTTTGTAAATAAGGATGTATTTTATATAGTTTGGAATAAAAGTTTTGATAATCAAGGTGTTTGGCGTAATAGTAAAATTTTAACAGTTGATTTGGAAGGAAAAATTATACAAAAAATTGAATTTTGTAAAAAAAATGAATTTATAGAAGCAATTCAAATATCTCAAAATAAACTATATGTTTATTCTGTATCAGAGTTACCGTTAAAAGAGCCTTGTAGCATTTATGATGATGTCTACCAACGATTTGTAAGGTGTTTTAATGGATAAAGACATCCATAGGTAGAAAATAGTAGCACTGAATTATTCATGATAATTTATTCCACTGGGTTGGAAATTGTATAGTTACTATGTTTTTAACAGTTTTCCGTATTTATCTGAAAAATAAAGAAAGATTGTATAGAACAAAGATTTCGAATTTGCTAAAGTTTAGATGATAAAGCCAAATTAAAACAAAGGTGAAGTCTAATATGACTATATTAACAACGCGTAGTAGAAAACAACAAGTAATTAAAATTGAATTTTAACGGAGGTGGTTTAGCTGCCAATACAGGGGATGCTTTTGATAAAAGAGTATATCTATAAGTTTGGCTTTGTGAACATTCAGAAAGATAGTGTCAGGTAGCGTATGAAAAAATCGTATCCTTTTCCGTTGGCTTAGCCGATTATATTTTACTTATGAAAACCACGTCAAGGTTGAATCTAGCGGGCTTTCAGCCCGATCTTGACTGGTTTTCCAACGTAAAATTGGGGGTACTTAAGCCAAAGAAAGGGGAAGTAAAGGCTCATAGCCTCTGAAACCATTGATTTTACTGGGGGTGAGCCAGTTTTAGGTATATAAATTTGACACTACCTTCAGAAAAAGGGGGGAAGCAATGACGAAAAGATATGGTGTGCATTCAATCAAATTTAATTGGTTTAGACTGATTTTATTTGTAACGATGAGAAATAGCACATAGATATCATTAACTTAAAGTTGCTGTTAAGGTCATGCATTCAGTAGGATATAGAATATTCAAGCTTTGTAGCAGCTGCTCTTATAAAGATTATTCTATGAAATATTAGAAAAAAACAGCGAAGTACAGCCGAAGTCGGAATAACAATGGTAAAGAACTTTGACAGCAAATTAGTAACAACAGGAGGGACATTATTTCCTTTTCGGATGAGTTTTGTTCATATGGCGTTACGTATTGGTTCAAAATTCAAAAATTGAATTATTATAGTGAGGATTACATCCTCATGAATAATTTAGAGAAGTAGTATGTCAATATTAATTATCTATAAACTTAGAGGTATCAATTTATGTACAATGAAAAATTTGTGAGTATTCATATTCCCAAAAATAATCAAGAGAAAGATATTATTAGAGATGCCCAAGAATTAGATGTGGAAGTTTTAATCGTAGGTAAGTCATATATTAGTTATTATCCTATTTCTGATCGGATGAGTGATGCAGAGAGGAGAGGTGAGTTTTACTCACAAAAATATTCAGGAAAAATTTTGATTTGTAGTCGTTTTAAAGAATTATTTTTTATAGAATTATTTGAAGCTGGGGAAATGCTTGCTCAAGTTTTATGGATGGAAAGCGAAGTGGCAAATACTTTGAAACCACAATTGATTTTAGGTGATATTGAGCCAGAAAAATTAATTGATGAATCTTTATATGAGAACGGTTTTAATTATCGGAAAAAAGAGGATTTTGAAAAGATAGACTTGTTTTTACAAAGAAAATATCACCTATATGTCGATGAACCTCAAAAACAACAGTTGAAAAAATTGAAATTACTTGAACATAGTGGAAATCTTTTTATTTATGATGGGAGAAATATCTAAGTGGTTGAAGATTGGAGTGTTAAAATAAAAGTAGATCCAAACCCGCGGGAAAATAATAAAATGGAAAAAATGTAGAAAACAGAGTTCCTTCCGGCGAAAATGTATCAAATCATACAGGAAGAATCGGAGAACGCTCACTACGGCGTACAAAGCATTTATCTGTTACTAAAGAATTATCATGGCTATACAAGAAACATCCGAACTTTCTATTGTATTTGTAAAGAAAATTATTTACTGATTCATAAAAAACAACGTCTAAAAAGCATTATAAAAGCAAACAAAGCAGCAGAAAAACCAAAAAAAACTTGGTTGCACAAAACTTTTAGGCAGATAAACTAAATGAAAAATGGTTTACCGATATTACCGAAATCTTCTGTTAGGACGGGAAAGTATGTTTAGTGACTGTTGACAAAGACGGTCTGGTAACCCAATATGCCTACAGCCCGCTGGATTTAGTGAACAACATCAACTATAATGGTGGGAAACAGGTGAGCTATGCCTACAA
>OGPA01002814.1_pt1 | contig 11792 bp, 10 predicted proteins | sample 1552841 | NCBI WGS metagenome assembly OGPA01 (sample SAMEA2579916, study PRJEB22360) | human gut metagenome | reverse complement strand
CCGGCGTGGCCGTGGCGGCGCTGATCCTCTGCACCACGCTGTTTCTGCGCAGCTACCGCAGTGCTGTTGTGGAGGGCGCGCGCACGAACAGTGCCCAGGTCGTCAGCCAGGTCGCAGGCGCGGTGGATAACTACGTCAACACGATGGACAGCGCCGTCGGCATCGTGCTGGAACAGCTTGACAGTGAACCTGCGATGCGGGACGCATTTCTGAATGCCTTTCTGACAGCGCGGCCCGAGGTCGCGGCCATCACGACTTACGACGAAAACGGCAGTCTGTTGGACTGCTGGGCCCAGGCGGGCCGCACGCCGAAATCTGACATACTGCGCAACCTCTCCTTTGACCTGACCACGGCCCGGCGCCTGGGGCATGGCTACATCAGCACGCCGCATGTAGAGTCGATCTTTGACAGCTACTACCCGTGGGTCGTCTCGGTCATCCGTGCTGTGCCGGGGGACGGCGGCAGCAGCCGTTGGCTTGCGGTAGATTTGAGCTTCAAGGAGCTGGCCGCAACGATCAACAACGTCAGCATCGGTCAGCACGGCTACTGTTACCTGATGGATGAGCGCGGCAACATGGTCTACCACCCGCAGCAGCAGCTTTTGTATGCCGGGTTAAAGAAGGAGGAGGCCGGGCGTCTGGCCTGCCTCGGCGACGGCACATACGTGGAGGACACGGTCATCTACAGCGTACAGCGTGTGCCGGGCAGCACATGGCGCGTCGTCGGTGTCAGCTACATTGACGAAACCGTCAATGAGAGCTTCCGGCAGATGGTGCGCATCACGGTTATCACGGCGGGGCTTGTTTTTCTTGCCGCGCTGGTGGCGGGCTGGGTGCTGTCCCGTCTGTTGTCCCGCCCGTTGCAGCAGCTCGAAACAGCCATGGAGCAGTTTGAGCAGGACGCCGACCACTTCGCCTTTCAGGCCGTGCGCGGCACGCGGGAGGTGCAGAACCTCTCGGACTCCTTCGGCCACATGGTAGGCCGCATCCAGCAGCTTATGACCACCGTCCGCGAGGAGGAAATTGTCCTGCGCAAGACAGAGCTCAAGGCGCTGCAGGCGCAGATCAACCCGCATTTTCTCTACAATACGCTGGATTCCATCGCCTGGATGTGTGAGCGCGGCAAAAACGCCGATGCCGTCCAGATGGTCCATGCACTGGCGCGGCTGTTCCGCATCAGCATCAGCCGCGGGCATGAGCTGATTACGATCGAAAAGGAGCTGCAGCATGCCGAGGCGTATCTGCAAATTCAAAAATACCGCTACAAAAACCAGTTTACCTACCACTTTACGGTGGACGAGAGCTGCCTGCACTGCCTGTGCAACAAGATCACGCTGCAGCCCATCATCGAGAACGCCATTGTTCACGGGCTGGATCTGATGGTCGATTCCGGCCACATTGAAATCACCGTAAAGCCCGACGGGAATGATATTCTGCTCATCGTCGCGGACGACGGCATCGGCATGGAGCCGGAGCAGGTCGCGGCCCTTTTGCAGAATGAGCCGAGTGACCGCACCGGCATCGGCGTCAAGAATGTCAATGACCGTCTGCGCATCTACTTTGGCGCGGACTACGGTATCTCCATTGAAAGCGCCCCCTACGAGGGCACAACGGTGACAATCCGCACCCCGCGCGTGCCGGAGGACAGGGAGGGCGACTATGACAAAAACCATTAAACGGCTGCTGCCCGCGGCCCTGGCCGTGCTGCTGGCAGGCTGTGCCATGCAGCCCGTGGACAGCACAACGGCCCGCTACAGGGTCGCGCTCATAGCCAAAAACAACCGGAATTCCGAGTTCTGGGACGCCGTCTTTATCGGGGCAGAGGCCGCCGCCACGGAATATAACCTGCAATTGACCATAACGGCCCCCGACGATGAGGAGGACTATGCGGCGCAGAACCAGCTGATTGCCGATGCCGTTGAGGACGGCGCACAGGCTATCGTTTTCTCCGCCATTGATTATGAGGCCAACGCCGCCGCCATTGATGCCGCCGCCGCGGCGGGTGTGACGGTCATCAGCGTGGATTCCGCGGTGAACTCTGACAACGTTGCGGCCTACATCGGCGCGGACAACTACGGCGCAGGCCGGATGGTGGCCCAGAGCGCACTGGACGGCATGGAAGGGGCGCTCTGCGTCGGGCTTATCAACTATGAGGTCAACGGTGCCAACGGGCGGGACCGGGAGCAGGGTGCGCGCGACGCTTTTGCGGAAAGCGGACGCGCCAGGATTACTGCCGCCGTGTCAACACACCCCAACGCCGCCAGTGCCCGCGCGGACACGCTGGCCATGCTGCGCACCCACCCGGAGATCAACGTGCTGATCGCCCTCAGCGAGACGACTGCCGTCGGCGCGGCGCAGGCTGTCCAGCAGATGCAGCGCGCCGACGACCTCTGGCTCGCGGCGTTCGACTCGAACATCGAGACGATTGACGCCCTGCAGACCGGTACGGTGGACACGCTGATCGTGCAGAACACCTACGGCATGGGCTATTTCGGCGTCGAAAGCGCCTATAAGCTGCTGGCCGGGCAGGGGAGCAGCGTCGAAAAATCGAAGATCACCGCCACCCGCACCATCACCCGGGAAAATATGTTTGCCATGGATAAGCAAAAGGCCCTGTTCCCGTTTGGATGACCCCCGAAGCCAGGCCCCTGCGAGCCTACCGCCAAAGCCCTTCTCCCACGCCGGAGAAGGGGCTTTTTTATTTTTCCATCACCCGCAAAAATCTTACAAAATGAAAACAACAAACACCCTTTTGTCACTTTTAATGCGCATTCTGCACAAAAACAAACGCTTTCGACTGACGAAACTGCCCTAAACGGTGAAAATTTCCACCCATAGTCGGTGAAATTTCACCTTGTTTTTTCATCCGTCCCCGAGTATTATAATAACTGTCAACAGGGTTCGCTCCTCTACAAGCGACCCGCCCGAAAATCTACTGCATATCTAAAAAAGAAGGAGAAACTCATTATGAAAAAGTTTGCTGCTCTGGCCCTTGCAGGTTGCATGGCCGTCTCTCTCGCCGCCTGCGGCGGTTCTGCCTCCACTTCCACCGCTGCTTCGGAGTCCACGGCTCCCGCAGAGTCCACCTCTGCTGCAGAGTCTGCAGCTGAGTCCGCAGCCGAGAGCGTTACCGAGGCCACTCAGGGCGGTAAGGTCGGCGTCTGCATCTACAAGTTCGACGATGCTTTCATGACCACCTACCGTAATGCTCTGCAGGAGATCCTCGAGGGCAAGGGCTACGAGGTCACCATCGTCGACGGCAGCAACGACCAGGCCAAGCAGAACGAGCAGATCAACACCTTCATCACCCAGGGTGTTGACGCACTGATCATCAACCCCGTTATGACTTCCGCTGCCGACCAGATCATCTCCACCGTCAAGGGTGCCGATGTTCCCACCGTCCTGATCAACCGTGAGCCCACCGCCGATCAGATGTCCGCTTATGACAAGCTGGTCTACGTCGGCTGCGACGCTGCTCAGTCCGGCACCTTCCAGGGCGAGCTGATCCTCGACACCGAGAACAAGGGCGACATCAACGGCGACGGCAAGGTTTCCTACATCATGATTCAGGGCGACCCCGAGAATATCGATGCCCAGCTGCGTACCGAGTACTCCGTCAAGGCTCTGACCGATGCCGGCGTTGAGGTTGAGCAGCTTGACCTGCAGCGCGGTGACTGGGACCGTAACAAGGGCCAGGAAATCTGCCAGAACGACCTTGCCAAGTACGGCGATCAGATCGAGGTTGTCTTCTGCAACAACGATGACATGGCTATCGGCGCTCTGCAGGCTATTCAGGCTGCCGGCCGCACCGTCAACAAGGACATCTACCTCGTCGGTGTTGACGCTCTGGACGCTGCCAAGAACGAAGTTGCCAACGGCAACATGACCGGTACCGTTCTGAACGACGCTAAGGGTCAGGCTACGCAGGCTGTTGCTTCCATGGAGGAGCTGCTGGGCGGCAAGACCTTCGAGGCTAACCACCAGAGCGTCTACGTTGACTACGTCAAGGTTACCCCTGACAACGTCAAGGACTTCCAGTAATTTGACAAAAGCCACAGCTTAAACCAGAACAATCGGGGTGCGTGTGCGCAGGCGCACGCACCCTTTTTTCGTGAAAAGGTTACAAAAGATTAAAGGGGGCCAGCGAATTGTCAGAGTACCGCTTGGAGATGTGTGATGTCGTCAAGACGTTCCCCGGCGTCAAGGCACTGAATCACGCACAGCTGAAATTGAAACCCGGCACCGTCCATGCGCTGATGGGAGAGAACGGCGCGGGCAAGTCTACCTTGATGAAGTGCATGTTTGGTATCTACCACATGGACGAAGGCAAGGTCATTTATGAGGGACAGGAGGTCCAGATCAAGGGACCTCTGGATGCACTGAACCGTGGCATTGCGATGGTGCACCAGGAACTGCAGCCCATCCCGGAACGCTCCATAGGCGAGAATATCTACGTTGGGCGCTATCCCACCAAGAAATACGGACCCGTCACCGTCATCGACCATGACAAAATGTATGAGGATGCGGCCAAGGTCCTGAAGGAAGTCCATCTGAATTATGATCCGCACGCAAAGCTCGGAACCTTGAGCGTTTCCCAGATGCAGCTGGTTGAGATTGCCAAGGCGGTCTCCGCAGACTGCAAGGTGCTGATCCTCGACGAGCCGACCTCCTCGCTGACGGCAGCTGAGGTCGAGGCACTGTTCACCATCGTGAACGAGCTGCGCGCCAAGGGCGTCTCCATCGTCTACATCAGCCACAAGATGGACGAAATTCTTCGCATCAGCGACGAAGTCACGATCATGCGCGACGGCCAGTACATCGGCACCTGGGAGGCCAAGGAACTGACCACCGATATGATCATTACCAAGATGGTCGGACGTGAGCTGTCGAACCTCTACCCGCCGCGCACGAATACGCCCGGTGAGGTCGTGTTTGAGGTCAAGGACTTCACGTCCATCAACCCCAAGAGCTTCCGTCACGTCAACTTCAACGTCCGCAAGGGCGAGATCCTCGGCGTTGCGGGTCTGGTCGGTGCCCAGCGCACCGAGCTGATGGAGGGTCTGTTCGGTCTGCGCTGCCACACGTCGGGCACCATCACCTATAAGGGCAAGGAACTGACAATCAACCAGCCGCAGGACGCCATCAAAAACGGCATCGCCATGCTGACCGAGGACCGCCGCGCCACCGGTATTCTGGGTGTGCTTTCCATTGCGGATAACGTCTCCATTGCATCGCTGAACAAGTATCTGATCGGCGGTATCATGCTGGACGACAACAAAATCGAAAAGCTCGTGCAGGATAATGTCGCCAAGCTGTCCATCAAGACGCCGTCCTCCAAAACGCAGATTCAATCGCTGTCCGGCGGTAACCAGCAGAAGGTGCTGATTGCCCGCTGGCTGGCCAACGACCCCGATGTTTTCATCATGGACGAGCCGACCCGCGGTATCGACGTCGGTGCAAAGTATGAAATTTACTGCATCATCGCCGAGATGGCCAAACAGGGCAAGAGCATCATCATGATCTCCTCCGAAATGAGCGAGCTGATCGGCATGTCTGACCGCATCATGGTCATGTGCGATGGCCGCTGCACCGGCTTTATCGACGGTGATAAGGCGAATCAGGAGAACATCATGACGCTGGCTACCCAGTTTGAATAAGGAGGAGATCCGAAAATGGAGAAAAAATTCGACTTTAAAAAATTCCTGTCCAATAACGCGATCATTATTCTGATCATTTTGCTGGCCCTCTTCGTCGGCTGCACGACCCAGAACTTCTTTACCGAGACAAACGGCAAAAACCTGCTGCTGAACGTCGCCCCGCGTTTCATCATCGCCTGCGGCGTTTCGGGATGCCTGATTACCAAGGGCACTGACCTGTCCGCCGGCCGCCAGGTCGGCCTGGCCGCCTGCTTCTCCGCCATGCTGCTGCAGAGCGTTGACTACTCTGCCCGCATGCTGCCCTGGCTGCCCGATATTCCGTGGCCCGTGGCCCTGCTGATCGTCATGGCGATCATGGCCTGCTTCGGTGCCATCAACGGCTGCATTATCGCATTCCTGAAGGTTCCTCCTTTCATCGCTACGCTGGGCATGCAGACCATCGTCTACGGCCTGTGCTCCGTCATCACCAACAACCAGCCCATGGGCGGTTACAAGCAGAGCTACCTGACCGTTGCCAGCGGCACGCTGGGCCCCATCCCGTTCCTGGCCATCTTTGCGCTGATCGTCGGCATCTTCTTCTGGTTCCTGTACAATAAGACCCGTCACGGCAAGTACATGTACGCCATCGGCGGCAACGAGAACGCCGCTCAGGTTGCCGGTGTCAACGTCACCGCGTCCCTGATCCGCATCTACATCCTGGCCTCCTGCATGTATGCTCTCGGCGGCTTCCTCGTCGGCGCAAAGGCCGGCGGCGCTTCCACCAACACCGGCAATGGCTATGAGCTGGAAGCTATCGCGGCCTGCACCATCGGCGGCGTTTCCACCAACGGCGGTGTCGGCAAGGTCTCCGGCGTTCTGGTCGGCGTTCTGGTCTTTGAAGTCCTGAAGATTTGCCTGCAGTTCCTCGGCGTCGACCCCGCTTACACCTACATTGCACAGGGCCTTGTCATCGTCATCGCCGTTGCCCTTGACCTGCGCAAGTACCTGGCCAAGAAGTAATATGGAAGAAGAAAAAACCACCTCTGAAACGCAAAAGTCCGATTCCCGCCCGGATCACAGCCAACTGAACGCCTTTGAGAATTTCTATGAGAAGTTCCGCAAAGTGCCGCTGAAATACATTGATGTCTTTATCGGCGTCTGTGTTGCCGCACTGGTCATCGTTGTGCTGGTCGGGATACTGAAAAGCAAGGGAATATTGTAAAAAGCGTGCCTCCCACAGAAACGCTCTGTGGGAGGCACGTCTTTTATTTTACCGCTCAGGGGCCGGGCATACCCGGCCCGCGGCCTTGCGGAAGGCAGCCACCCTCTGCTTGCCTTGCAGACCCTCCGGGAAAACCGTAGGGGAGGGATTCATCCCTCCCCTACAAACCGGCCCGGAAGCAGGCATCACTTTTTAACAATTTTTTTCTTCTTCCGCACGCTGTACCCGAAGCTGCCCAGCTTTCTTCCCAGCGCCAGATAATCCCCGTGGCTGTAGACGATCAGCTTCGCCTTGTTCAGGCACAGCTTGCCGCTCTCGTCCAGCAGCCGCTCGTCCACATCCACGGCGACGCACTCGGCCAGAAACAAATCATGCGAACCCAGCGGAATGACCTGCGTGACCTTGCACTCCAGATTCACGGGGCTTTCCTCCACCAACACCGTGCCGACCTTGGCCGCAGGGGCGGCGGTCAGGTGCATGGCAGCGAACTTGTCCACGTCGCGCCCGCTCTTGACACCGCACCAGTCGATGGCGCGGACAAGGCTCTCGGTGGGCAGGTTCACGACGAACTCGCCGCTTTCCTTAATTAGATGGTGGCTGTACCGCTCGGGCCGCACGCTGATGGACAGCATCGGCGGCTGGGTGCAGATCGTGCCGGTCCAGCCCACCGTGATAAGGTTCGGCTTCTCCGGGGCACCGCAGCTGACCAGTACGGGCGGCTCCGGGTTCAGCAGGGTAGACCCCTTCCATACCTGTCGGCTCATTGCGCATCCTCCTTGATCTCGCCAAAGTTCGGCGTTGCATCGCTGATAATATACCGCGGGCGGTGCTTGGATTCCAGATAAATTTTACCGATGTACTCCCCGATAACGCCCAGACAAATCAGCTGCACGCCCGACACAAAGCAGATGATGCTCGTCATCGACGCCCAACCGGACACGGTCAGGCCGAGCGCGGCCTCGATGACGGCCCACAGCACGCCGATAAAGCTGACGAGCGCCACAAACACGCCGAAGCCTGTGATGAATCGGATGGGTTTAATGGACAGGCTTGTGATGCCGTCAAACGCCAGCGCCAGCATTTTGGACAGGGGATAGTGGCTCTCGCCCGCGATGCGCTCATGCCGCTCGTAGGTCACGCAGGTGGACTTGAAGCCGACCAGCGGCACCATGCCGCGCAGGAACAGGTTGACCTCCCTGAACCGGGCAAACTCCTCCAACACGCGGGCGCTCATCAGGCGGTAGTCCGCATGGTTAAAGACGACCTCCGCGCCCATGGCGTTGAGGATTTTATAGAAGCTCTCCGCGGTAAAGCGTTTAAAAAACGTGTCGGTCTCGCGCTTGCTGCGCACGCCGTACACGACGTCGCAGCCGTCGCGGTAGGCGTCCACCATGGCGTCCATCGCGTTGATGTCGTCCTGCCCGTCGCAGTCGATGGAAATCGTGATGTCGCAGCGGCTTTTGGCCTCCATCAGGCCCGCCAGCACGGCATTCTGGTGGCCGCGGTTGCGGCTCTGGCAGATGCCTGCATAGTGCGGGTCACGCGCAGCCAGGCCACAGATAATTTCCCACGTCCGGTCCTTCGAGCCGTCGTTCACAAACAGCACGCGGCTTTCCGGGCTGATCTTGCCCGCCGCGGCCAAATCGTTAATTTTCTGCAAAAACATCGGCGCAGTGATGGGTAAAACCTCCTGCTCATTGTAGCAGGGGATGACGATGTACAAAATCGGTTCAGTGCGGTTGTTCATACAAATAACCTCAATATGTTAAAATTGCGGGCAGGCGGCATGCAGCCGCTCGGGGTCGGGCAGCTTAAAGCTGCCGCGGAACAGTTCGATCAGCCCCTCCTCCTGCATCCGGCTCAGCTCGCGGGAGAGCGCGCTGCGGTCACAGTTCAAAAACGCGGCCAGCTCAGTGCGGGTCATGGCGGTGGAAAACGTATCCGCGCCGCACCGCTCGCGCTGTTCCAGCAGCCACATGCAGATGCGTCCGCGCAGGCTCTTGCAGCAAATCAGCTCCAAACGGCGGTCCAGCGCAAAATATTTGTCGCTGATGGTCTCCAGCCAGTTCTGCAGCAGCTTCAGGTGTGCGCTGTGCAGCGCGGCGCAGGGGCGCAGCAGTGCCTCGCAGGGAAGATACAGTGCCAGACAGGCCTCGGCGGCGGAGACATTGACGGGGCTGCGGCTGCGGCCCCCCGCCAGCACGTCGGCAAAGACGCCGCCCGGCCCCATACGGGCCATGACGACGGTAGAGCCGTCGGCCAGCGGTTTGCTTGCCGTGATAGCACCTTCCAGCACAAGGCCGACTTCGTGGGTCTCGTAGCCCGCCATCAGCAGCAGCTCGCCTTTGGCGTAGCGGCGCACCCGCGGCGCAAAGCAGGCCATCAGCGTGTCCAGCTCGGCGTCCGTCATGCCGCGCAAAAGGCTTGTGCGGCGCATCGTTTCGTAGTAGGGTGTGTAGTCCATACAACTCCTTGCAAACGGTTGAAAAGGGTATCTGTTGCACGGGCAACAGACAATTCACATTTATTATAGTATAGTAGGGCCACAAAAGCAACAAGGAGGATAAGATTTTTATGAAACTGAAACGCATTTTCGCCGCTGTAACGGCGTTTGCTTTGTGCGCCTCTCTGGCAGGCTGCGGCGCGGCTGCGACTGTGAGCGAGTCTGGCGCAGAATCTGCCGCTGAATCCGCCGTCGAGGCAACCCCCGCCGTCACCGAGGCCCCCGCTACTGAAGAAACCGCCGACGCATCCGAGGCCGCCCTGCGCATCGCGGGCCTAAAGGGCCCCACGACGATGGGCCTCGTCAACCTGATGAGCGACGAGGTCGCCTCCAACTACAACTTCACGATGTACGGCGCTGCCGATGAAATCGTGCCGCTGCTGGTCAAGGGAGACCTGGACGCCGCCGCTGTGCCCGCCAACCTCGCCGCCACGCTCTACAACAAGACGAACGGTGCAGTGGAAGTTGCCTGCATCAACACGCTGGGCGTGCTCTACATCGTCGAGAACGGAGAGACCGTCAACTCTGTCGGGGATCTGAAGGGCCAGACCATCGTCACCACCGGCAAGGGCGCTACCCCCGAGTACGTTCTGCGCTACGTCCTGACCGAGAACGGCGTTGACCCCGACAGCGACGTTACCATCGAGTATTGCAGCGAGGCCACCGAGGCCCTGAGCAAGGTCCAGGCGGGCGAAGCCACCATCGCCATGCTGCCTCAGCCTTTTGTCACCAGCGCCATGTCCCAGGTCGAGGGTCTGCGCGTTGCGCTTGACATGAACGAGGAATGGCAGAAGGTCGCCGGCTCCAAGCTGGTCACCGGCGTTCTGGTCGTCCGTAAGGATGCCGTTGAGAACGACCCTGAGGCTTTTGCCGCCTTCATGGATGGCTATGCCGCCAGCGTCGAGGCCGCAAACTCTGACCTCGAGGGCACCGCAGCCCTCTGCGAGCAGTACGGCGTTGTCGCCAAGGCTGCGCTGGCCCAGAAGGCCCTGCCGCAGTGCAACATTGTTTTTGAGACCGGCGACGAGATGAAGGCCGACCTCGAGACCTACTTCAAGGTTCTGTACGCCGCCGACCCCGCCAGCGTGGGCGGTGCCCTGCCTGCCGACGACTTCTACTATGCAGGCTAAATCCCCCTGCAGAGGCCGATGCTCGCATCGACCCGCCGCTGCTGATGCGGCCGGATGCAAGCATCCGCTCCAGCAAACGCCGCTGTGGCAAAAGGCTGCCGCCATCCTTGTGTGGATTCTGATTTGGCAGCTTGCCGCCATGGGGCTGGGACACGGCGGGCTGTTTCTGGCCACGCCCCTGCAGACACTGGGGGCGCTGGCACAGCTGGCTCCCACAGCTGCATTCTGGCAGCGCATCGTGTTCAGTGCGCTGCGCATAATGGCGGGCTTCCTGCTGGCAGCAGCAGGGGGCCTGCTTCTTGGCGCAGCGGGCGCACGTTGGCACTGGGTACGGGTGTTCATTGACCCTGCCATGCAGCTGATCCGCGCCATGCCCGTCGCCAGCTTTGTCATTCTGGCGCTGCTCTGGGTGCGCAGTGCGAACCTGTCGGTCATCGTCAGCTTTACCCATGTGCTGCCCGTCGTCTATGCGGGCGTGCTGGGCGGCATTGCCGACACAGACCCGAAGCTGCTGGAAATGGCGAAGGTCTACCGCCTGCCGCTCACCGCGCGGCTGCGGTACATCTGGCTGCCCGGCATCTTCCCGTCCTTCTGCGAGAGCTGCATCGCCGCCATGGGCATGTGCTGGAAGAGCGGCGTCTCCGCCGAGGTCATCGGTCTGCCGGACCACAGCGTGGGCGACGCGCTCTACCGCGCGAAGATCACCCTGTCCACGCCGGATGTGTTCGCGTGGACGCTCGTCATCGTGCTGCTGTCGGCGGCGCTGTCCGCGGCAGCGGCGGCCCTGCTGCGCACGGCCAAGGCACGTCTTTGCGGGGAGGTGCGCGTGTGAGCATTGTGATAACCGATCTCTGCAAAAACTTCGGAAGTACGCCGGTTTTGCAGCGCTTTACCTGGACGGTGGACCGCCCCATGGTGCTGATGGGCCGCTCCGGCTGCGGCAAGAGCACGCTGCTGCGCATCCTGTTGGGACTGGAGTCCGCGGACTCCGGCACAGTGACCGGCGTCGAAACGCCCGCCGCCGTTTTTCAGGAGGGCCCTCGCCTCTCCCCGCAGCTGACCGCCGCCGCCAACCTGACGCTGACCGGCCACGGCCTGACGCCGCAGGATGCCGAGCGTGAGCTGCGTGCCCTTGGCTTTACGGATGCCGAGCTGGCGCTGCCCGCGGCGCGGCTCTCCGGTGGGCAGAAGCGCCGTGCCGCTCTGCTGCGCGCGCTGCTCTGCCGCGATGCGAAAACGCTCTTGCTGGACGAGCCCTTCACCGGCATGGACGCCGAGCTTGTCGAGGACGCCGTCGCCGC
>OGPA01002811.1_pt1 | contig 11796 bp, 11 predicted proteins | sample 1552841 | NCBI WGS metagenome assembly OGPA01 (sample SAMEA2579916, study PRJEB22360) | human gut metagenome | reverse complement strand
TTATCAAGCACTACCCCGATATTCTGATTATGACCCAAAGCGGCAAGCTCATCTGCGCGGAAACTAAGGGCGAACACCTGAAAAACGATGACAGCCGGGAGAAAATCGCCCTCGGTCAAGCATGGCGCACAGCAGCGGGCAAGGATTTCCGCTATTACATGGTATTTGAGAATGAGGAAAACCTCTTGCCGGGTGCAATGAGCATGAGCCAGTTTATCGACACGGTAAAGGCGCTGTAAGGGAGGTGCGTGCTTTGAAACTGCCGTATGAGAACGAACTGTATGAGCTGCGAAAGTGGATAGACTTTACAAATGCAAACTTGCATATGCAGTTTCTCCACACGCCACAGGAAATTCAACGCGTCTACCAATGGATCAACGCAATTATGAGGGGAATACAAACAGATTATCCTTTTTATGCTGCTACACTACCCCGAATTGCAAGTGTTCTCTTCATAGATAACGGAATGGGAACATTCATCTTAAACCAAGCTGCTTTTGGAGAACTTGTAATTATTATTCGCCATATCGAAGCAGAACCCGTCGTTGTTTCGTTCTGGTCTGTAATTCATCCGCGAATTGTGAATGTCTCCCATGAGTTATATGTAGATGGTCATTGTTCAACCGCAGCAGAAAAGGCGGTCAAAGAAGTGGAATCTCGTCTGCGCGAAAAGTTTTCGGAGTTAAAACCCGGCGCAGCAATTCCTCCGAAGATTGGTGATGTGATTGGCGCACTTATAAGCGAAAATGGCGTTTTCAGGTTCTGCGACACAACTACTACCAGCGGCAGGGACTACCGACGTGGAATCCACTCTCTATTTGAAGGAATCATGGCAGCCTATCGCAACCCTGCGGCTCATGCTAATCTTCAATATGAAAAACGTGAGGCTATGGAGCAAATCATGCTGGCAAGCCAGTTGATGTATGTGTTAGAAAAGCCTCAATTATAGTATAACAGAATCGGCATCATGCTATTGACATGATGCCGATTCTGTTATATTTACATATCCAACAATAATATTCTCGCCCGCTTCTGCACCTGCTGTTCGATCATCCTCAATCTTTTTTCGGGCAGGTTATAGCGCGAGTGCTTCTTGAACTTGAAGTTCAGCAGATGCCGCAGCTTCTCTCGCAGCTCCGGCGTAAGCACGGCCTTGGCTGTGCCGAGAAAATCATCGTACACGCTGGGGTACAGCGTTTCGATATATTCCTCCAATGCGGTTTCGTTCGCCCAGGCGTCCGCGCCTGCAAAGTTAAAGAGGGAATTGCCATGGTCGAACAGGGGAGCGGGGGAGACAATGGTATTCGTCCGGTTATCGACCATCACGCCGAAGTTTCCAAAATGCCGGTCCACATTGCAGATTACCGCATCAAACACCAGCATTTCGTTCAATGCATTGACAAACTCAGTCCCCAGCTTTTCGTAGTATGCTTTCACAGCCTCCATGCCGCCCTTAGAAACGAGATGGCCGATAGGGAGATAGGCATACTCTTTACTGGTAAAAAGCTCGCAGGTGGAGCAGAGAACGCCTTTCCAACGGGATAAGCCGTAGGGGATCGCGTGAACGCCCATGGCGGCGGCGATTTGTGCGGCGTAAAACTCAGAGTATGGTTCGTTGCCGGTATTGGCCGTGCCCTCTGTGCCGCCCTTATAGAGATACACCTTACCGCCGATGCGCCGCCAGCATTTGCGGAGCATTCCGTTGGTGGTAAACTCCGGGCTGGAGAGCAGGGAAGTGCGGACGCTGCTGCCATAGCCGGTAAAGGCAAGCTCTGCCAGAACATTGCTGAATGGGTTGTCGTAGAGATTTACCTTGCCGAAAGAAGCGGTGTCACTGTCCTCGACGACCCAATAGCAGTCGTTAAGTGACAACCCTTTACAAATACTGATAATACTAAGCGGGCGATTGAGATTTAACCCACATTTTGCTAAAAGGCTATGGACATAGGCGCGGTTTTGGGGAATCGTGCGGCGGCGCAGCCAGCGGCTCAATCCATCCGGTGTCAGCGTCAGACCAAGCGGCAGAAATGCCGCTTTTTCTTCATTTGTCCAAAGAATTTGGATCTCCGGCTCACTGGTATCCGTCGTTGCGGAGAATTTAACGAGCGGTTCATCGAACTGCTTTAAAATATAGTTCATGATAAATCCCCCTCAAAAAGTTACTTCAGACCACACAGGAAATTTTCTACATTCAAATACTGAACACCCTCGGCAAACGTATCTTTTCCGCGATAAAGAACGAATTTACCGCTGATCGGGCCAAAGCGTTTTTCAACGATTTGGCATTTCTCTGCATCACGCAGATGCAGTGTCTGCTTTTCGTTGGCCTCGGTGCTGTGCTTGATTTCATAAATGCGGGAATTTTGATTAGTTTTATCATAAATCACCATGTCAAACTCGCCGCCGGCATCGAACTTGAATTTGAACGCTTCCATCGTACTGGGTGCCGCCTTACAGACTTCCAGCAGAACAATGTCCTCCAGCATCCGGCCCTTTACATCGTCCAGAATCTTTCCTGTGATATATGCCTTATCCGCTTCGGAAATCGATGCAAAATAGGCATCCTGCATCAAGGAGTAGACCAGAGCCTTTGCGATGGCATAGCGCATACCGGGCTGGGAAAAGACGATATGCTCTGCCTGCTTACCGCTTTCGTACCGTTCCGGACAGTTGACGATCAGATCCAGCATAAGCAAATATTTTTTCACTTTGTCGATATGCTCTTGCGTGATCGGGACGGTTGTTTCACTCTTTTTCTTGACCTCAATGATGGCCTTTAATCGCTCCAATATTTGCTTTTCATTGACATCATAGAGAACGGTTGCCCGTTCCGCAGGGAGATCATGTAAAAGCAGTTCCTTTGCGGAGCCAAAATCATGGGACTTAAATTCGTCCTCTACCACGCGCAGCACAAAGCGGTGGTTCATGTGCTGCACAATGCGGTTGATAACATTGGTCAGCTCACCTTTTTCGTAAAGCTCACGCAGTTGATTGAAATATTCACCGTAATGGTCATTTTTCAGCGTGTGCTGAATGTTACGGCTGATGGCGGTATCAATATACTTCCGTGTGCTTTCGTCGTCCCGAAACGCGACCTCGTCAAAGGCGGCATCCGGATCGTCAAAGCTGATATTTTCCATTTTCAGTGTTCCGCCGTATTCAATATAAGAATCGACAGAACGGATGTTCAGGAGCCGCGCATACTCCCGAAAGGGAATAAAAGAGGTGTGGATCGTCACGCTTCTGTCGTACAGTTCATCGCGGTTCGCCATAGCGAAACCAAGAGAGTCCGTACCGGAAACAACGATTTTCATGCCCATCATGCTGAACACATCGGAAAGCACGGCAGCGGTGTCGATGAAGTCGCTCAGGAGTGTAATTTCATCAATAAACGCATACCGATAGCCCAGTTCAAACAGAGCTTTCAAGTCCTTTGTCAGCCGCGACATATCATCAGTGGTCTGCACCTTGATGTAGGCCGTTTTTTCTATGGGCAGTTCGGAAAGCATTTGAAACAGAAGTGTTGTCTTTCCGGTTCGGCGGAGACCGTATAAAATACAGATCTTCCCATCATAGGAGCCGTTCACAAACTTCTGTAAGGTGCTGAAGCAGTCCCGCTTGCCGTATTTTGCCACGCTGTTTGCCAACGCCTGCAAGCCCGCACCTGTGACAACATTCGTATGAAACTCTGGCATTTGCGAGGGTACAGCGGCTGTGACAACAGGCTGACCATAGCTTTCCAGCTTTTGATAAATCGCATGGTATCTGGCTGTGTTTGCTTTTGCGGCATCGTTTTCGTAATTCTGATAGTTGCGTGTGGACATACCGAGGTATTCCGCACATTGGGCCTGATTCAGCCCTTTTGAAATACGCAATTCTTTTAAGGTCACGCTCATCACCTCGCCTTTATTATATCACAGTATACGCAAAGGACAAGAAAAATACGCAAATATTTCGCATTTTCTTCGTCTATTTTTCGCCTTTCTTCTTAGGGAGCTGTGTGAGAGCGTCCAATTCCTCGTAGGTCAATTCGCCGTTCACGTAGCGGTTTCGTGCATTCTCCGCTTGTGCTTTCCAGATTTGAAATGCGGCATCTGTGTAAATAGCCGGAGTACGGCGAACACGCATATCATAGGTTTTGATCCGCTGCCGGATGAGCTTTAAGCCATCATCGGCAGCGATTTTCTTTTCATGCTTCTCTTTGACTGCGAGTTCTTTGCAGCTTTTTCCGGTATCACCGACTGACCGATCACAATAAAGAGCTTTGGAAGAGAACGGGATAAAGTAACGATGACAATATTCACACTTTTTCAATTCAATTCCTTGCTCGACCATCTCCAGCAGTTCTGTCAGCAGCGTCGCGCCCAAATCGTCCGAGCCCTCGATGCGGGCAAACCGGACGGACTTTGGTGGCGTCGAAATGCGGTCTGCCGCCAACACCGGATCAAAATTCTGCTCATCTACATACAGCTTTCGTTCCGCGCGCATCTTGAGGTCCAAACCGGCGATCGCTGTGGCAGCTTGAAAATCGCGGCTCATATAGAGCGCCAAACGCTGCTTGGCGCTCAACTTAGATTTGTCCGGCACGAGCACGGCATCTGCAAAGGCGGAGAGTTCCTTTTGCAGCTTCTCAAAACCTTCCATGCGTTCATCAAGCACGTCTGCCAGCTTTTCTTCAAAAAAGAGGGACTGCACAAAGCGTTCCCCAAAAGGGTGGATCGCGCTCAGCGCATTTTTGATCTCGGTAATGGCTTGATTTTCCATCATGGGCGTTGTTCGCACCAGTAATTTCGCCCGTAAAGAAGCGAAATCTGTGGACAAAAAGGCAATAAGGGTTGTTCCGAGACGATATTCCACGGGTTTGAAATCCGTTTCTACATATTCCTTTTTGGGGCCAAAACTCAAGCAATACAAGGCTCTCAAGGCTTTTCCTCCATTCGTGGACACAGTTCCGCATCGTGTGTGGTAAATCATTTGTCACGTGAATAGTTTACCACATATTGAAATCTCCGTCAACGCTTGCTATCATTTTTGTGGAAGTTGAAATTCAGCACAAACGATCTTCCACAAAATTGAATGACCGCCGGAGCATTTCTCTTTCAGGGAAGCAGGCCATGACCGTCAATGACGCGAGCGTGCCAAGGAGCAGAAATTGAGTTTCCGTCAGGCAGGAAACCGCTTCCGGGAAAACGGCAACAAGTTCACCGGTCTCTCCGCATAGTTTCAAGGAAAGGGGGGAGCAGGATGGCAAGCAAACCGGAGCTGCTGCATAATCAGGCGGCAGATGAGATCGGGCAGGACTTTCTTTTCGCATACCAGCGAGCCGTCCTGCTCGCCTTGCAGCGTCAAGGGGTTCTTAACGAAATGCAGTGTAGGAACTGCGTACAAAAATTAGAAGAACAGAAAAGAAATACAGGAAAATCAAAATCTGTAAAGGAATAGTGCCTTTCAGTATTCACACAATTGCAAAGGCACATTCTGTATCGTATGATACCACGAAAAGGAGGAGTTTTTATGTTACAAGTAGCAGCGTATTGCCGTGTATCCACGGATAAGGAAGACCAGGCAAATTCCTTTGAAGCGCAGCAGCGGTATTTCCGCGAGTACATCCAGCGCCAGCCGGATTGGGAGCTGCAAGGCATCTATGCTGACGAAGGATTTTCCGGCACATCGACCAACAAGCGCGTGGAGTTCAATAAAATGCTCCACGCGGCGGAGCTGGGACAGATCGACCTGATCGTGACCAAGGAGGTCAGCCGTTTTACCCGCAACACGGTGGACGCCCTGCAAATCACCCGCGAGCTGCGTCGGCGGGGCGTAGGCGTGCTGTTTCTCAATGACAGCCTGGATACCCGCACCAACGATGGGGAGCTACGGCTGACGATCATGAGTTCCTTCGCACAGGACGAAAGCCGAAGGACCTCTGAACGCTCCAAATGGGGACAGATGCGCAGCATGGAGAAGGGCGTCGTTTTTGGCGGCTCGCTGCTGGGTTACGACGTGATTGGCGGCAAAATGACCGTCAACCCGGAGGGCGCGGAAGTTGTCCGGCTCATCTTCCATAAGTACCTGCAAGAGCGCAAAGGGTGCAGCACCATCGCGCGGGAGCTGCGGGAGGCCGGTATTCTCAGCAGCAAGGGCAACTGCCTTTGGTCGTCTGCCACCGTGACTAAGATCCTAAAGAATGAAAAATACTGCGGTGACCTGATCCAGAAAAAGACCTACACGCCGGACTATCTGACGCACGAAAAGAAGTACAACCACGGCAAGGAACCGCTGGTAGAACTAAAAGATCACCACGAGCCCATCATCGACCGCGAAACGTGGCAGGCGGTGCAGCGGGAGCTGTCCCGCCGCAACCGTGCGACAGGCTGCGGCGGACACGGCAACCGCTATCCGCTTTCCGGCAAAATTCGCTGCGGTGAGTGCGGCAAGAGCTTCTCTCACCGCACAAAAAAGCGGCAGAACGGAAGCTCCTATTATCGCTGGTGCTGCTTCACCGCCACCAACGAGGGCCTGCGGCGCACAGACGGCGCAGGAAATGTCATCGGATGCAGCGTCGGGCGGCAGATCCGGGACGATGTTGCCATGGATCTTCTGCGGGGCTCCGGGAGCGCCGTGACGCTGGATAAGAGAGCGATCATATCGAGCCTCACCCGCGTTGTGGAAAGTGTTCTGGCATCCGGTGAGGACAGCGGCGAGCAGGAACTGCGGCGGCTGGAATTGGAGCTTGAAAAGCTGCAAGCCCGCAACGACACCATCCATGACCGCTTTTTCGACGAGAGCATCACCAAGGCTGACTATCAGCGCGCCAAAGCCCGCTGTGAAAGTGAAATGAACCGGGTGCAGGAGAAAATTGCCGCAATCAAACAGCGGCAGACGCTGAACACCGACACGCAGACCCTAAAGCCGGACATTCGCGCCGCCATCACGGGCATCGTCAGCGGGCGCACGGCAGACGATGATTTTTACGGTCATCTCCTCCAACAAATGACCGTGTACCGGGACGGCAGGGTAGAGGTGGCGCTCAATCTGCTGCCCGCCAAGTGGATCTATGTGCTGGACGGACTGGAAAAATACCGCGCCAAAATTGAGGGCCATGACGCTTCCTCTGTACCGATGTCGGTCAGCAGGCCCTTGAGCTCGGGGTAGGGCATGGAGTAGCGCTGGGAGAGGTAGCGCAGCGACGCGCCGAGCTCGCCGTCCGGGCCGCCGTACTGCGAGATGATCGCCGCGGCAAGCCGTGGATTCGGGTTCTTGATCTTGACGGGGTACTGTAACTTTTTCTCATATACAAACATTACTTTTCTCCCTCCAGATCCCACGGCCACGGATCATTTAGCCACTTGAAGCTGCCGGGCGTCACGTCCGTCTGCAAAATCGGGCCGTACTGATTTTCATAGGCCTCGCGCCCCTCGCGGCCGAGCTTGATATACGACCAGTAGAGGTTCAGAACCTCGGTGTCCTCCGGGTGTGTGGTGAGATAAAGCCCCAGCTCGTCGATGGCAAAATCGAGCGCCATCAGCTCTGAGAGCGCCGTGTTGACGGCGGGGAACTTCGTCTTCATCTGCGCGTGAAAGGGTAGGTTCAGCCCCGGAAACAGCGTGCCGGCCTTGAGCGCGTCCTGTTGGGAATAGCGCTCGGGGTCGTTTTTCTGCACGGGGACATAGGGAAAAGCCAGCGGCGCGCAGCAGCCGTTCGGCAGTGTGCCCACGCCGGACTCGGCGCGCATGGCTCTGTTGTCGTCCAAAGAAGTCTCCTCCTTGCAAAGAAATCGGGCATCTGCCCACACCATCCTATGCAGCGGGAGAAAAAAGGGAAGCGGGGCTTTTCTTTTTGTTCAAAGTCCTGTATAATGAAAAGCACATAAGGCCGCGCCGCGGGGCATACATTGTTCCGGGGTGAGGGGTATTTTGTTTATCGTTTTCGGAAAAAAGGCGTTTTACGCCATATTCGCGCTGCTGCTCGTGCTGACGGCGGCGACCGTCAGCCTGCTTCTGCCGCCGGAGGCGGGGGGGACGAGCGTGTCGGCGCCGACAGGGAAGACCGTCTGGGTCATCGACGCGGGGCACGGTGGGGAGGACGGCGGGGCCGTCGCCGCCGACGGCAGCAAGGAAAGCGACATGAACCTCGCCATCGCGCGGCGGCTCGACGCGCTGCTCATTTTTCTCGGCGAGGAGACGCGCATGACGCGCGCAGAGGATATCTCCATCCACGATGCCAGTGCGTCCACGCTGCGGGAAAAGAAGCGCTCCGACCTCGAAAACCGCGTGGGACTGGTCAACAGCATGCAAGGCGCTATCCTTGTCAGCATCCACCAGAACAGTCTTCCGTCATCCAAGCAGACGCACGGCGCGCAGGTGTTTTACGGCAAAAAAGAGGGGAGTGCCGAGGTCGCGAATGCGGTGCAGCTCGCGCTGAATCAGACTGTCAATGCGGGCAATGAGAAGACAGAGAAGGCCATCGACGCGTCGATCTTCCTGATGAAAAACGTCACCGCGCCTGCAATCCTGATCGAGTGCGGATTTTTGAGCAATGAAAACGAAACGGCGCTTTTAAAAAGTGGCGAATATCAGCAAAGACTGGCCGTTGTGATCGCGTCCGGCCTTTTACAGCAGCATCAGTAAAGCAAAAGAGGTTTACAATATGGTAAAGGCAAAAAGTGTATTTTTCTGCACGGAGTGCGGCAACGAAACGCCCAAATGGGCGGGCCGCTGCCCGAGCTGCGGCGCATGGAACACGCTCGTCGAGCAGGCCGTCGGCGACGGTGCAAAGGCAAAAGCGGGCGGCCGCAGCCGCACGCTGCGCGCCAAGGCGCACCCGATCGCAGAGCTTGACACAGCGCAGGAGATCCGTTTTCCCACCGGCATGGGCGAACTAGACCGCGTGCTCGGCGGCGGCGCTGTGCAGGGCTCGCTCGTGCTCGTCGGCGGTGCACCGGGCATCGGCAAATCGACGCTGATGCTGCAGATCTGCGGAAAACTGAGTGAAACCGCCAAAATTCTGTACGTTTCCGGCGAGGAATCGCCGCGTCAGCTCAAGCTGCGCGCCGACCGTCTCGGCGTGCAGTCGGACAACCTGTACGTGCTGTCCGAGACCTGCCTCGGTGATGTGCTGGAATCCGTCGAAGGAGAAAAGCCCGACGTTTTGATCGTCGACTCCATCCAGACGCTCTATCAGGACTCACTCGAATCGCCCGCGGGCAGCGTGGCGCAGGTGCGCGCCTGCACGCTGGAGCTGATGCAGCTGGCCAAAGGGGAGGGCATCACCGTCTTTGTCATCGGGCACGTCAACAAAGAGGGTTCTATTGCGGGCCCGAAGGTGTTGGAGCACATGGTCGACTGCGTTTTATATTTCGAGGGTGAGGCGCACATGAGCTATCGCATCCTGCGCGCGGCGAAAAACCGCTTCGGCGCGACGAACGAGATCGGCGTATTCGAGATGCGCAGCGAAGGCCTTGTCGAAGTGCCGAACCCGTCGGAAATGCTGCTTTCGGGACGACCTGACGATGCGCCCGGCACGTGCGTGACCTGCGTGATGGAAGGCCAGCGCCCGGTGCTGGCCGAGGTGCAGGCATTGCTTGCGCCCGCGGCGCAGTCAGTCTCGCGGCGGACAAGCAACGGCTTTGACTACAACCGCGCCGCCATGCTGATGGCGGTGCTCGAAAAGCGCGGCGCGCTCAAGGTGTCCGGCTGTGACGCGTTCTTGAACGTCATCGGCGGATTGAGCGTGGACGAGCCCGCAGCAGACCTTGCCGCCGTGCTGGCGCTCGCGTCGAGTTATCTCGACAAGCCCATCGGCAATCACGTCGCCGCCATCGGCGAGGTCGGCCTGACCGGCGAGCTTCGCAGCGTAAACCATTTGAGCGAGCGGCTCAGCGAGGTGCACCGTCTGGGCTTTGAAACATGCATCATCCCGAAGCAGCGCAAGGATCAGATCCGCGCGCCGCAGGGGCTCGCGCTGATCGAAGCGCGCAACATCGCCGAAGCGCTGCGCGCCATTGTGCAGGCGTAAACGCCGATGCGCCGATTGTAAAGCAGTTTCTATAATCTATAATATAGCAGTAAAACCGGCAGCGTTTTCACACTGCCGGACCCATAGAATCCCATGATCCTGACAAAGGAGGTTTTTGCCGCCAGCCACGCCAAAACGCTCATTTCCGCAAAAATACGTTTTTTCGCTCCCCTCAATTGAACAAAATTTTTATTTTGTTCAATTTTGTATAGACTTCAAAATGCCCCTCTCCATCGGCTCCTTTATTGAAAACCGCCGTACAGCTGATCAACGGCATGTGCGCTGTGCATCCCGTTCAAAGGATCAATCTCTGCGTAGCTTTGCTCTGCGTCGCGTTTGAACTGCCAACAACGCTCACAGATCAGAGCTACCGAATTTTTTCCGGTATTTTGAAATCCAACACTTCGTAACTTCTCCGTATTTTTTCTTTCTGATTTAGATGAGCTGTTTCTGCGCCTGCACTGGCGCTCATTTACTATGAACGACTACCGCTTGGAATCGCCGCCGATCCTGCGCGATTTTCTATCCTACCACGAGACCATCAAAGCCCACTCGCAGAAAACGGTCGATGAATATTTCCTCGACCTGCGCAACTTTTTCCGCTATTTGAAGCAGTCGCGCGATCCGTCGCTGCGCGGCCTCCCTCTCAATGAAATTTCCATCATGGACGTCGATCTTGACTTTGTGAAAAAAGTAACATTGACCGATATTTACGCCTACATGACCTATCTGAGCCGTGACCGCGTGCTGCATCAAAACAGCGACGTGTCCGACTACGGCCTGAATGCCGCGTCCAGAGCGCGAAAAATCGCGACGATTCGGTCTTTTTACAACTATTTGGTCAATAAAGCGCACCTTTTGGACACGAATCCCTGCAAGGACCTCGATTCCCCCAAGATCAAAAAGTCGCTGCCGAAGTACCTGACGCTCGACGAGAGCGTGCAGCTTTTGCAGTCCGTCGACGGGCAGAACCGCGAGCGCGACTACTGCATTCTGACGATCTTTCTAAACTGCGGGCTGCGCATTTCCGAGCTCTGCGGCCTTGATCTGCAGGACATTCAGGACGACGCGCTGCGCGTGCTCGGCAAGGGCAACAAGGTGCGCATCGTCTACTTAAACGATGCCTGCAAGGATGCGCTCAAGCGTTATCTCGCCGTCCGCCGCCCCATCTCCGGCCGCGACCACAATGCCCTCTTCCTCTCGTCGCGCAACGAGCGCATCAGCCGCTCGAGCGTCCACGCACTCGTCAAAAAGCACCTGAGCGCCGCGGGGCTCGACGCTTCAGAATACTCCTCGCACAAGCTGCGCCACACGGCGGCAACGCTCATGCTGCAAAACGGCGTGGACGTCAAAGCCGTGCAGGAGGTGCTCGGGCATGAGCATCTGAACACGACGGAGATCTACACACACATTGATAACGACGCGCTGCGCGTTGCTGCAAAGGCAAATCCCTTGTCGCATGTAAAGATGAAAAAGAACGAGGATTAAAATTGACTTTCCCGGCTTCATCCGATATACTTAATAGTTGATGAAATGTATTTTTCAAGGAGGGTTTCCATGAATACAAAAGAGCTTTCCCCCATCTGCCGGCAGGTGCGGCGCGACATCATCACGATGACCGCCAACGCCGGCAGCGGTCACCCCGGCGGCTCGCTGTCCGCGGTGGAGCTGATGACCAGCGTCTTCTTCAATCACATGCGCGTTGACCCGCAGAACCCGCACGACCCCGACCGCGACCGCTTCGTGCTCTCCAAGGGCCATGCAGCTCCGGCACTTTACGCC
>OGPA01002806.1_pt1 | contig 11804 bp, 7 predicted proteins | sample 1552841 | NCBI WGS metagenome assembly OGPA01 (sample SAMEA2579916, study PRJEB22360) | human gut metagenome | reverse complement strand
GTCATAGGCTCCTGGAAGATCATCGAGATATAGTTGCCGCGCAGGCCCTGCATCTTGTCCGCCGGGGTCTTGGCAATGTCGTAGGCCTTGTCATTGCCGAGGTTCAGCCGGATGGCACCCTCGACGATCTGGCCCTGGGGGCGCTGCAAAAGCTGCATCAGGGACAGGCTGGTGACAGACTTGCCGCAGCCGGACTCGCCGACGACGCCGACGGTCTTGCCGATGGGCACTTCAAACGAGACGCCGTCGACGCTCTTGACGACGCCGGTGTCGGTGAAGAAGTAGGTGTGCAGGTTATCGAACTCCACCGCGTTGGCGGGGTCCTTCATCTGGGTGGTGTACTCGGACTCTGGCACGTTGCGGCGCTTGCGGCGCTTTTCGTACTGGTCCGTGATGCGGCGGTTTTCCTTGGAGATACGCCGCGACTCTTTGGCGGAAAGGTATCCGTCCTGATTTTTAGCCATCGTGTGTTTCTCCTTCCAATCAGCGTTTCATCTTGGGATCAAACGCATCGCGCAGACCGTCGCCCACAAAGTTGAAGCCCAGAACGGTGAGCAGCAGGCAGACACCGGCAGGGATCCAGATGAACAGGTAGTTCGTCATGACGTAGGCGTTGTTGACGTCGTTGATGATGTTGCCCCAGGAGGCAAACGGGTACTTGACGCCCAGACCCAGGAAGGACAGCGTGGCTTCGGTCAGGATGGTGGAGCCGAGGCCCATCGTGCAGGTGACGATCAGCTGCGGGATGACGTTGGGGATCAGATGGCGGAAGATGCGGTGCCAGACCTTGATGCCGCAGGCCTCGGTGGCCAGCATGAACTCCTGCTCGCGCAGGGACAGGATCTGGCCGCGGACCAGACGGGCAATGCTCGGCCAGCCGAGGAAGCCCAGGATCAGCATCAGGTACATCATGCGCTTCCAGGAATCGACGCGCATCGCGTCCATGGCCGCACCGATGATGATGATGACGGGCATCGAGGGGATGCAGTAAAAAACATCGACGATACGCATAATAATGTTGTCGATCCAGCCGCCGAAGTAGCCGGAGATGCCGCCCATCAGGATGCCGAGGGACGCTTCAATGACAACAACGATGAAGCCGATGATCAGCGAGACACGTCCGCCGTACATCAGGCGGGTCAGCATGTCCATACCGTTCGTGTCGGTGCCGAGCCAGTGCTCTTTGCTGGGGGCGGCGTAGCGGTCATAAACGTAGGTCTCGGTCATCTGCTTGACGCTCCAGACCTTGGTGGAGGCGTCGTAGACGATGTCATACTCGGCCTCGTTGCCCTCGGCGTCGGTGTAATTGAACTTGGCGGCGTTGTCGTCGATGGCCTCCTCGAGGCGGTTCTTGAAGTCACGGGTGACGACGACGCTGGAATCGGCGGCGGAGACGACGAGGCGGCTGACGTAGCCCAGCTCCTCACCGCCTGCGAGGATGTTGCCGTCCGCGTCGAGGGTGTAGTCCACGCCGTCGGCGGCGAACTCCTTCTCCCCTGCCGTCATGGCGGTCAGGGCAGCCAGCTTGACGTCAAAGCTGAACTTCGGCGCACCGTCGGCCTCGTTCACGAGGTCGCGGCTGGCGTAGCCCATGATGTCCCTGCCCTGATAGACAACGTAAAAGTCGTCGCTCTGGATGTCGACGGTGTAGTCAACATCCTTATAGTTGAATTCCGTATTGCCCTTCTTGACGGCCTCCAGTGCCTTGCTCTGGGCGATGGAGCCGAAGTTCTGCCCATCGGCCACAACAAAGCGCATCGTATCGTTGCGGGTAACGCCGACAAACTCCTTGGACATCTGGGTGTAGGTGAAGAACTGCTCGTCCTGGCCGTAGGGGCTGACAAGGCCGCCGACGAAGGAGAACAGGAACATGGCCACCAGAATGGACAGACCGACGACAGCCAGACGGTTGCGGAAGAACCGCTTGGCGACGAGCGCGCCCGGGGACAAAACCTTGACGCGGCGGTCATCGTTCAGGGAGTACTGCTCCTGCTTCGGGTTCTGGTTCTGCGTATTTTCGCTCATGGGTGTGCAGTCTCCTTTCTTTAAGAAATGCGCACGCGCGGATCGACCACGCCGTACAGAATATCAGTCAGCAGGTTGCTGGCCAGCGTCAGCACCGCCATGAAGGACAGGTAGAACATCGTGAACGGGATGTCGCCCGCGACCATGGACTGGTAAGAGATGTAGCCGATGCCCGGGATGGAGAACAGTGTCTCGGTGATGAGGGCGCCGCTGAACAGGCCGGGCAGGCTGCCGCCGATGATCGTGACCAACGGGATCAGCGTGTTGCGGAAGGCGTGCTTATAGATGACCGTGCGCTCCGACAGGCCCTTGGCGCGGGCCGTGCGGATGTAGTCGGCGTTCAAGACCTCGAGCATGTTCGTGCGGGTATAGCGCATGTAACCGCCGATGGAGACAATGACCAGCGTGACGATGGGCAGGACCAGATGGTTGGCCTTGTCCAGGAACTGGCCCATCGAATCCAGCTGGGCGTAATCGCGTCCGACGAGGCCGTACAGGTCGAACCAGCCGAGCTTGACCGAGAAGAACAGCTTGAGCAGCGTGGCAAAGAAGAAGGTGGGCAGCGAAATACCGACCAGCGCCACAGAGGTGATGACATAGTCCGCGCGGCTGTACTGCTTGGTAGCAGCCAGCACGCCGAGGGGCACGGCGATCACGATGGACAGCACAAAGGAGATGCCGCCCATGATGACAGACAGGCCGATGACCTCGGTGAATTTCTGGGTGGCAGGCACGTTCCACTTCCAGCTGTCGCCGAAGTTGCCGACAACGGCTTTGCTCAGCCAGGTGAAGAAGCCGGGGACGATGTCCAGGTCAAGGCCGTAGGAAGCGTTGAGCTGGGCAAGCCATTCCTCATAGGGCTTGGCGCCGGGGGCCTGAGCCAGCTGCATTGCCATTGTCTCTGCAAAGGAGCTGGGCAGGCTGCGGATCAGCGCATAGATAATGAACATGACACAGAACAGGATCAGTACCGACTGCGCGACACGCTTGATGATGTAGTTTCGCAAGAGTTTTCGTTCCTTCCTTGCACGGTTAAACCGCGTTTATTTTGCAGGGAAATGCCGTAATGTGGGCATCCCCATCCCACGCAGGGACGACGCCTTGCGTGGGAGTGGGACGACCATATTAGCAGTCGCTGCTTGCCTCCCTCTGCGAGGGAGGTGGCCCGTAGGGCCGGAGGGAGAGAACCTTGCCACAGCCCGAAACATTTCGGACTTCAGCAGGCTCTCTCCCCCACCGCCTGCGGGCGGAGCCCCCTCCCAGAGGGGGCCAAGGGCTTGACAGCAAGCAACCGCCCTTGGCGGGCGGTCACCTGCTTTCACAACGGTAAGTTGAACTTAGTTCAGCTCGAGGTTGTTCAGCTCAGACTTGTAGGTCCAGTACGGGGTCTGATCCTTCGCGATGGTGTCGATGTTGACACGCTCGGTGGAGAAGATCGTAGCCTCGCTGCGCTGGTAGACGGGCAGCTCGACACCCCAATCCAGGATGATCTCCATGGCCTCTTTGTACATGGCCTTGCGGGCCTCCTGGTCGGTGGTCGCGCGGGCAGCCATGATCAGCTCGTCCAGGTCAGTGTCATTGATGGTGTAGTAGTTGGTAGCGCCCTGGCTGTGGTACAGCTGGTACATATCGGGGTCATTGGTGGACTGCCAGGCTGCGACCCAACCCTCGGCAGCGCCGGACTGATAGGAAGCGAACAGGTCAGAAGCGTTGGCCATATCGTTGACAGTCAGGGTGAAGCCGATGGTCTTGAGAGCGGCGGCAGCGTTGGTCAGGGTCTGGAAGGAGGGGTGATCACCGTTGCCGGAAGCACCGATGTTGATCTGATACTCCATCTTGGCACCGGCGGGAGCGGCAGTGATCTGGCCGTTCGCGACGGTGTAACCGGCAGCCTCGAAGTAGCCCAGGGCAGCCTGCAGAGCGGCGGCGTACTTGTCCTCGCTCTTCATGTCGGAGGTGTAGATCTCGTTGCCGTCCACGTCGGTGGAGTAGGCGATCTGGTAGCCGTCGTCGGTGACGGACGGGGCAGCCCAGGAGGTGTTGGAGATCGGGTAGTTGATGACGGTGGCGGTGTCGCCGTAGTAGGAGTCGATGCCCTCATCGCGGTAAGCGGCGATGACAGTCATGATGGCCTTGCGCAGGTCCTTGGAGGCCTGGGAGGAGGGGTCGCCGCCGACGTTGACGTTCTTGGCGCTCAGGGCGATGTAGCCGTAGCCGCGGTAGTCCTTCAGGCGGGTGGTGATGACGGGGCCGTCCTCACCCTCGACGCCGTTGATGTCGGCGATCTGGTCAGCAACCTCCAGAGAGTAGGAAGGATCGGAGATGTCGATGGTGCCGGCCTGAACGCCGGTGATCTTATCGGCCTCCTGGGTCTCCTTCATGTTGACGTGGGCGACCTTGGGTGCGCCGTCATAGTAGGAGGGGTTGGCATCCAGATAGACAACGCCGTCGCTGTACTTGGAGAAGGTGAACATACCGGCACCCATGGGAGCGCTGGTCTTGGCGCGGACGCTGCTCAGGTCGCCCTTGGTAAAGCCGAAGGAGTTGTTGTCGTAGTCGTACAGGCTCTCATCGCCGTAGTAGTGCAGCGGGGCGATGGGCATCTGCAGCTGGTAGATCATGGTGGTGGACAGCTCGGTGGTGGTCAGCGTCATGCTGTAGTCACCGGTCTTGACGATACCGGCCACAGAAGCAACGGCGTCACCGACGTTGACACCGGTGGTGGAGTAGGCGTAGACGTCCTCGGGGATCAGGTCAGACAGGGCGGTACCGGCAGTCTCGGCCTCCATGGCAGAGAAGTTCCAGTCGTAGTTCGCGCCGATCAGCTCGAACATATCCTTCGCGGTTGCGCCTGCGGGCAGCTCGCCCAGGTTCCAGGCGGCGGCGGCACCGGCAGCATCGTTAGCGTCGGCGGCAGCGCCGTTCTCAACGCAGTTGTCGATGATCTCCTGGGCAAACTTCACACCGCCGTCGTTGACAGCGTCCCAGAAAGCCTTCTGCTGCTCGGCAGTGAAGTTCGTGTTGTCGGTGTTGTCCTCGCCGGCCTCAGCGATCAGCTTGGACAGCGTGGTCATGGAGCTGCGGTACTCGTCCAGACCAACGATGGGGGTGGAGTACATGGTTACAGAACCATCATACGTAGGATCAAGGAAAACATACATCGAGAAGATGACGTCGTCGATGGTGACAGGCTCGCCGTCGGAGAACTTCAGGTCCTCACGCAGCTTGATGTCATAGGTAACGGTGCCGTCGGCGTTCTCGGTGACAACGCAGTCGGCAGGACCGTGGTAGGTGTAGTCAGTGCCGTTGTACTCGCGGGTCTCGCCCTCGATGCCGTTCAGGACCATCTCACCCTTACGGTCAGCGCCCAGCAGGGCGATCTGGGTCAGGTCGATGACATCCTGGTCAGCGGCAGAAGCAGCAAAGAAGGGGCTGAACTTGCTCTCAAAGCCGGTCTCGGCCAGAACGAGCGTACCGTCGGAAGCGGCAGTGGTGGATGCCTCGGCAGTGGCCGTGCTGTTGCTCTCACTGGACGCAGTCGCAGCGGAAGAAGCAGCACCGCCGCAGCCTGCCAGCATGCCGACGCTGAGAGCGGCAGCAGATGCCAGTGCAATGGCTTGCTTTGTGTTTTTCATGTGGTAAAACCTCCTATAAATTTGCCTTCACCCACAAATCAATGTTGCGCTCCCCAAGAGCGCAACACGAGAAAGGGGAGGAACCCCCCCTCTCCGCACCCTGTATCTCTTTACAGCGTACACTTGTCGATAATGGCTTAGCTTATAAGATACCTTAAAATTGACAAAAAGTCAACCATAAATCACACTTTTGTTGCTTTTTGTACCTTTTGCCGAATTTGAGAGGAAAATTTTGTAACCCCCAAAGTCTTTTTCCCCCTGTGGGAAGACTTTTCCTGCTCATCCAAAAAAGCGTGCCCTGCGTTTTTCTGCGGAGCACGCTCTATTGTGATAATGTATAATTATTCTTCTTTTTCCCACGGCATCCGCTTGAGGAGCCGCGCAGCAGCGGCAAAAGCAGCGCAGGAGAGCAGTTCAAAAAGTATAAAAACACCTTGCATTCCCCAAAGCAGCTGTGCGTCCGCTGCAAACACAGCCACTCCCTGCCCCGCGGAGGCAGCAGCGCAGAGTACCGCTGTCGCCCTGCACAAAGAAGGCAATTTTTGTGCGGTCTGTTCGTGGATATAAGCCCGCACGCGCGCGCCGCCCCGGGTCAGCCGCACCAGCAGCACCACCGCATACAGCGCCAGCACCAGTGCCGCCATGTAGGGCAGCAGCAGGTACACAGGTGCGTGGGCCGTGGCCCCGGGCAGTGCGCCCGCGCCGACGGTCAGCGCAGCCCCGCCGCCGCAAAACAGCCACAGCAAAGCCAGCACCCTGCTGTGAGGGTGCTCGCCCGCATAGCGGTAATGCGCGCCGCGATACTGATAATTGCCGTTCAGATCCTTTTCAAAGTCGTCGAGATAGGCGCGCTTCCTTTTCTTCTCGCGCTCGCGGTCCGCCATCAGACGATCCCCGTCAGGTCGTAACTGTCCAACCACGCCTTGGCCGCCTCGCTGACGCCGCGCAGACAGCTTTCCTCAAACGGCGTGGTCAGGCCGGCGTTTTTCAGCAGTTCGGTGAAGGTGCGGCTGCCGCCCTGCTTCGTGTAGGCCATGTAGTGGCTCCACGCATCGGCGCGGTCCTTTTGCAGCATCGCCCAGAACTGCAGGCTGACGGTCTGGGCCAGACAGTAGTCTATGTAGTAGAACGGGCTCTGATAAATGTGCATCTGGCGCTGCCAGTACTCACCCGCGCCGTAGAATGGGATCTCGCCGTCCAGACGCATCCAGGGCTGATAGATGGCAGCCAGCTTTTTCCATTCCTCGTGGCGCTGGGCCGGGGTCAGCTCGGGATGCTCGTAGACGATGTGCTGGAAATGGTCCACCATTGTGCCGTAGGGGATGAAGGTCAGCGCACCCGCCAGATGGCTGTAGCGGAACTTGCGGGCATCCGCGCCGAAGAAGCCATCGGCCCACGGCCAGGCGAAGAACTCCATCGACATCGAGTGGACCTCGCAGGCCTCCATGCTGGGCCAGACGTAGGAGTACGGGATGCGGTCACGGTTCATGTAGGCGGCAAAGGCGTGGCCGGCCTCGTGGGTCACGACCTCGACGTCGTGCTGGGTGCCGTTGAAGTTGGCAAAAATAAACGGCATTTCGTAATCACCCAGGCTCGTGCAGTAGCCACCGCCCGCCTTGCCGGGGGTGGACAGCACGTCCATGAGCTGGTCGTCCAGCATTTTGTTGAAGAACACGCCGGTCTCGGGGGAAAGCTCCTCATAGAACTTTTTGCCCTGTTTGAGGATGGCGTCGGCGTCGCCCGCCGGGCGGGGGTTGCCGCTGCGGAACATCAGGGCGTTGTCGGCTGCGTTCATCGGGTACTGCTTGCCCAGCCGCCCGGCCTGCTCGCGGTAGATGCTGTCGGCCAGCGGCACGATGTACTTGACGACGGCGGCGCGGAACTTTTCCACATCGGCCTTCGTGTAGCAGTTGCGGCCCATGCGGTAGTAGCCCAGCGTGGTGTAGCCCTCATAGCCAAGCTTTTTGCCCATGGTGTCACGCAGGTGGACGAGCTGGTCGTAGAGGCCGTCAAACTCGGCCCCGTGCTCTTTGTACCATGCGCCCTCGGCCTTCCAGGCGGCCAGACGGCGGGCATCGTCGGGGTCGTTCTTGAAGGGGGACAGCTGGCTCAGCGTGTAGACGCCGCCCTCAAACGGGATCTGCGCCGACGCGATTAGCTTGCCGTACTCGGTGGTCAGCTTGTTTTCCTGTGCCATCTCGTCGAGGATGTCGGGCGAGAACGCCTTGTCCGCGATCTCGGCGTTGACAAACATCAGGTCGCCGTACTCGGCGGTGAAGTCAGCGCGGAACGGCGAGTCGAGCATCGCGCGGCTCCAGGCGTTCTGGCACTCCTGCAGCTGGGGAGTGGCTTCGTTCCAGAAGTTCATCTCCTCATCGTAGAATTTGTCGCGGGTGTCAATCGTATTGCGCACGCTGGCCAGCTGGGCGAGCGTGTCCACATGCTTGTTGAGCTTTTCCTCCTCCAGAAAAATGGCGTGGGCCTCGGCGTAGGTGGCAGCCGCCTTGAAGCGGGCCAGCAGGTCAGCAAACTGCTGCTTGACGGCGTCCAGGTCGGGGCGTGCATAGGGCATTTCCGAAAATTTCATAGTGTAGCTCCTTTACGGACAGTTTTGTCTGTATTATAGCACAGCGGCGGGCAAAAAGCAAAGAAGCGGAATTTGCATTTCTGTATAAAAATTCTGCGTTTTCATCTTGCAAATTTGGCGCATGTTGAGTATAATAAGGCTAGTAATATCATAATGAAGGGGAGAATTAAAATGCCGATCTCTGAACCTACCGCCGTTTTTTCCATCCGTGATGACCGTGATATGGAGATCAAGCAAGCGGTGCTGCAGGTGTACCGTGCGCTGGAGGAGAAGGGCTACAACCCCATCAATCAGCTCGTCGGCTACATCCTGTCGGAGGACCCGACCTACATCACGACCTACAAGAACGCCCGCGCCATCATCCGCCGCATTGACCGCGACGACCTGCTGCAAGCGCTGGTCCGTGATTTTGTGAAGCACTAAAACAGTAGAATGTAAAAAATCTCCCGCGTATCGGTTAGGATACGCGGGAGATTTTTTTACTTCAAAGCTTTCCCCCAAAGAGGAGGTGGCCCCGCAGGGCCGGATGAGGGGCGAGTTTGCCGCGGCTTCCCGTTTATGGGCTATAATGGCAAACCTGCCCCTCATCAGTCAGCGGGCGGGGCCGCTGACAGCTTCCCCCGAGGGGGAAGCCTTTTTACTCTGCGAAAAACGCATTCTGTACGGCGTTCAGCACGGCGGCACGGCCTGCGGTAAAGTTCACACCGCCCTGCAGATAGCAGGTGTAGGGCGCGCGCAGGGGGCCGTCGCAGGAAATCTCAATCGTGCTGCCCTCGGTAAAGCTGCCGGACGCCATGACGACCTTATCGGTGTAACCCGGCTCGTCGGCAGGCTCGGGGCTGGCAAAGCTGTCCACAGGGCTGTTGTGCTGGATGCCCGCGCAGAAGCCCGTCAGCGCGGCGGCACTGCCCGAGTCAAAGCAGGTCACAATGTCGTTGTGGTCGGCGGTGTAGCGCGGCACGGGATTGACGCCCGCCAGCTCCAGCAGACACTGGGCATAGATGGCGGTTTTCAGCGCCTCGCAGACGACGCCCGGCGCGTAGTAGAAGCCGAGGAAGGTATCCCGCAGGCTGTCCTGCGTGCAGCCCAGGTCCCCGCCGATGCCGGGCGCAGTGAAGCGGTGGCTGCACTTTTCGACAAGGTCCTTACGGCCCGCAATGTAGCCGCCCGTAGGGGTGATGCCGCCGCCGGGGTTCTTGATGAAGCTGCCCGCCATGATGTCCGCGCCGAAGGCGACGGGCTCGGCGGTCTGGGTGAACTCGCCGTAGCAGTTGTCCACGAAAATCACCGCGTTCGGGTTGGCTTTGCGGGCGGTGTCCGCGACCTTTTGAATCGTGGCAAGGTCAAACGCATTGCGCTGGGTGTAGCCGCGGCTGCGCTGGATGTGTACCACCGTGGCGGTCCTGGCCTTCTCGGCGATCAGGTCATAGTCGGGGGTGAAGTCCGGCAGCAGCGGGCACTCGTCGTAGTTCACGCCAAACTCCCGCAGCGTGCCGCAGCCCTTGCCCGCGTCTCCGATGCCGATGACGCCTTCCAGCGTGTCATAAGGGCGGCCCGTGGCGGCCAGCAGGGTGTCGCCGGTGCGCAGCAGACCGAACAGCGCGACGGTCAGCGTGTGGGTGCCGCTCATGAATTGCGGGCGCACCAGTGCGGCCTCGGCCCCCATGCAGCGGGCAAAGACCTCCTCCAGCTTGTTGCGGCTGTCGTCCCAGACGCCGTAGCCGCTGGACCCCCAGAAATGCCGTGCCTCGACGCCGCAGTCGGTGAAGGCACGCAGCATTTTAAGCTGGTTGTAGTCGCGGATCTCCTCCACATGGGCAAACTGCGCACGGCAGAGGTCGAGGGCCTTGCGGTCCAGCGCCAGCACTTCGGGGTGCAGGTCGTAAAATTGTTCGATCATGTAGTATTCCAATCTGTAGTATAATGTTGAATTTTGCCGATTTGTAAAAATCCAAGCTGTGCATAAAAGCCGCACAGCGCCGGGAAGCAGGCGAACCGCACCGCGCGTTCGGCGGTCAGCTCATTCGCCAACCCGACAATCAAATACCGCGCCAGCCCCCTGCCCTGCCACGCGAGGTCGGTCACGCCCGCGGCCATGTAACTCTCGGTATCGCTCTGCTCGTAGCAGCCCACCGTGCAGACGGGTCTGCCGTTGTGCAGCAGCGCGCGGCAGGTGCCCACCCCGTGGGCCAGCGCCGTGCAGGCCGCGGAGTAGAACTCGTCGGCCTCGGCGTCGCTCTCGGCAAAGACAAGGCGGCTGACCGGCAGCATCGACGGCGCTTTGTCCGGGACAAGTTCCGCCGGGGGCGCGGGCGGCAGCGGCAGGGCACGGCCCTTTGGCAGCTCCCACAGCGTCAGCGGCGCGGCAGGCTGCCAGCCGGGCAGGGTCAGCGGGTGCTCGGTGCGCAGGGTGTCGGCGTGCAGAAAGCGGAGAAAGCCCGTCAATTCCTCCCGGGCGTCCTCCCCCGCTTCCCCGCCGGGCAGCGCACCGCAGAGCACCGCCGACCCGCCGCGCAGCTCCAGCACCGCGGAGCCGGGCAGCAGGTAGAACGCCCACCCGCTGGCAGGGTGGTTGCCGAACAGGTGCAGGTGCGTGCCGAGGGTGGATTCAAAGTAGGGCTTGCCGGACAGGCAGGGGAGGAATTCGGGTTGAAGCTCGGGGGTGGAAGCGGATTGAATCATAGGGGTCCTTTTCAGGTCAAGTTACGGGTGGCGGGCAGACGGCAGAGCCCTTCAGCCGCTTACTTCAAATTCTTCACGATATTCTTATAATCCCGTCCTCTGACCTCAAAATTCGGGTACAAGTCAAACGACGCGGAGGCGGGCGAGAGACTGACGACATCGCCCGGTTTGGCGGCACCGCGCGCCAGCTCGACGGCGTGCTGCATACTGTCGGCGTGCAGGATGGTCAGGCCGCTCTCGGCAAAGCCATCGCACTCGCGGACGGCCTTCTCGATGCGGGGAGCGGTAGCGCCCATCAGCACCAGCGTCTTGACGTGGGCGAGAACCTCCGGGGCCAGCGGCTCATAGGGGATCTTTTTGTCGTAGCCGCCCGCGATCAGGATGATCTTCTGGTCAAAGCTGCGCAGACCCGCAATCGTGCGCGTGGGGCTGGACGCGATGGAGTCATTGTAGTAGGTCACGCCGTCCAGCGTGCGGACCGGCTCAATGCGGTGCTCGACGCCGGTGAAGGTCGAGCCGACCTGACGCATGGCCTCGATGGGCACGCGGCCCCAGACGGCAGCGCAAGCGGCCAGCAGGTTTTCCACATTGTGGAGGCCGCGCAGTTGAATCTCCTTGCGGGGCAGGATCGGCGTCACAACGCCGTTCTCGGCATAGCAGAGCGTGTCGTCGCTCTCGCGCAGGAACGCGCCCCTGTCGGTCTCGTGCAGGCGGGTGAACCAGACCTGCTCGCCCTTGCAGTCCTTCTCCATGCCGCGGGTGATGTCGTTCTCAAAGCCCAGCACGGCGCGGCAGGGCGGCACCTGCCACAGCAGAATGTTGCGCTTGGCGTCGATGTACTCCTGCATATCCTTGTGGTGGTCGAGGTGGTTGGG
>OGPA01002804.1_pt1 | contig 11808 bp, 10 predicted proteins | sample 1552841 | NCBI WGS metagenome assembly OGPA01 (sample SAMEA2579916, study PRJEB22360) | human gut metagenome | reverse complement strand
TGACTCCGTCATTTCAAGGTTCGAATCCTTGTAGCCCTGCGAAGCAGGGGGTGACCTGCGAATGAGAACCTCAGTAGAGAAATCTGCTGAGGTTTTTGGTGCCTGGAAATATTTATGATAAGGGTTGATAACGATTTTATTTTCTGAAAATAGATATATCATAAAGTTATAAATGAAAATTAGTGATTATGCACAAAAAAGATATATAATATTGAATAAAATTGTAAAATATAGTAAAATAAAAACAAAATTTAAAATGAAAAAGCCAACAGAAGCAGGCGAAACAAAAGGGGAGAGGAGAAACACTTATGAACAACATAAAAGTACAGACTAAAATGATCATGGTAATACTGGCAACGATGGCTGCACTGGTGTTGTGCACCATATTTTCAGCACAAAGCATGATGGAGCTGCAGTCCAGGGCATTGGAGACTATGGAGACCGATGAAAGAGATTCTTACGATGAGCAGATCAAGCAGCAGGTAGATAACGTAATTTCGCTCTGCCAGACCATTTACGACCAGTATCAGGAGGGCGTGTATACGGAAGCGGAGGCAAAGAAACTTGCAGCAGATGAGATCCGTCAGCTTGCAGAGTCTACTAAAAGTACAGTTGGTCAGATTCAGGAAATCAATCAAATGGTAATCGAAGCTGTAAATGAATTAGCCAATAACGCCAACAATATGGTAGAATATACAAATACAAGAATTCTGCCGGATTATGAATCATTTGTAACAGCAAGCCGTCAGTATCAGACGGACGCAAAATACATCAATGATAAGATGAATGGTTTCTCTGAAAAGTCAGATAATCTCAAGACAGAGATGGAGAAGATGGGAACTTCAATGGAAAACATTTCCCGTATCATAGCAGAAAGTTCGACCGGAGTATCAAATGCTGCACGCAGTGCAGCTGATCTGGTAGACGAGATGGGTAGTGTCAACAAAGAAATGATCGTCAATCAGGAGATTACTGCGGATCTTAGAGGAGAGACAGATAAGTTTATCGCCATCGAATAACCGGCAGGTTATAAGATAGGAGCATGGTAAGATGATTAAAGTTTTTTTGATTGAAGATGAAATTGTGATCAGGGAAGCATTAGAAAGAATGATTCCCTGGAAAGAATATGGTTTTGAATTAGTAGGCAAGGCGAAAGATGGTGAGATCGCCTTGCCTATGATTCGTAAGAGCAAACCGGATGTTCTGATCACAGACATTAAGATGCCTTTTATGGATGGACTGACATTAAGCAGTATTGTGAAAAAAGAATTTCCGAATATCCGTATTGTGATTGTTAGTGGATATGATGATTTTGAATACGCACGTAAGGCGATTGCAATCGGTGTAGATGATTATTTGCTAAAGCCAATTGCAAGAGCGGACTTTGAGAAAGTCTTAAAAAAGATTCAGAAGGATTTTGAAGAGAAAGACAGACAACAGGATTATTATAAAAAATTTGAGCGTGAGATGAAAGAATATGAGAATAATTCACGCAGAGACTTCTTTGAAATGCTGGTTACGAAACATACGGATCTTCAGAAAATTTATGAAAAAGCAGAGCAGCTTTCAATTGATATCACAGCTGAAAGTTATAATCTTGTGTTCTTTTCTCTTGCGGCAAGCAAGGATTCTGATTCTGTAGATCAGGGATATTCACAGAAAGCAGCGGATGTACAAAAGCAGATTGATGATGTATTGCAAGCAGAAGCCAATACATATATGTTCCGCAACCAGATGTTTAGTTATGTTGTGTTGCTGACCGGTGAGTATGATACAATGCAGAGAAAAACAAAGAATTGTGTGGAAACTTTGCAAAAGATCATGGAAAAGGATGAGTGTGGATTAGAGTGGATCGTTTGTGCCTCAGAGCCCGTAGAACGATTAAGCCAGCTTCCTGATTGCTATGAGAAAGGAATGCAGATATTTGCATATCGTTATTTTGGATATTCCCATGTTATATCTTCTGATATGGTTCTGGGAAACAATACGGAGGAAAATGAATTAAAAGATTTAGTTGCTGTCGATACTAACGTAGTCAATCCTACAATTTTTCAGAACTTTTTGTGCAATGCATTGGAGGATGAAACGGACAGCTTTGTAAAGAATTATGTACAGATGGTTGGAGAATCTGCATTAAAGTCGAAAATGTTTCGTCAATACATTTTGCTGAATATTCATTTTTGCATTGTGTCTTTTTTACAGAAACTGGGATATGAAAAAGATGTGATCGACAATTCTTTATTAGAAGCGTCAGGTATGAATCAGGTGGCAGATCTGTCGGTGATCGAAGAAAGCATTAAGAAAGCGTTGCAAAAAGCGATCGAGCTTAGAGAAGAGAAAAGCCGTGGTAAATACCAGAATGTATTACAAAGTGCAGTACAATATATGGAAGAAAATTTTTCTGATGAAAACATGACGCTGAACACCGTTGCCTGCGTGGCAAATGTTAGTGCAAACCATTTTAGTGCGATGTTTAGTCAGAAAATGGGCCAGACATTTATTGAATATCTGACAGGACTTAGAATGAATAAAGCAAAAGAGCTGCTTCGATGCACAGACAAGCGTTCCGGTGAGATTGCTTTAGAGGTTGGCTATAAAGATTCTCATTATTTTAGTTTTTTGTTTAAGAAAACACAGGGATGTACACCAAGTGAATATCGTAATCAGGGGGCAGCCAAGTGAAAAAAAGAAGAGTAAAATACGAAGAACTTAGCTTAAATACAAAAATGCAATATTTAATATGGAGTCTTGCACTTTCATTAGTATTCTGTATACTGCTGGTATTCTTTTTCTTATGTATTTATATTGGAAATTATTCTGTGATCACACACAATATGAACCTTAGCAGTAAGTTTAGTCTGAGTTTTAAGGAAAATATGGACCTGAAAATGTATCATTACTGCGTAGGAAGTGTAGATCAGAAGACATTGCCGATTCAAGATGTTAATGTAGCGATCAGTGTAGCACAAGAGTTACGGGAAACGACAGTTCGCAAAGAAAGCAAAGAAGCGATTGATCGTGTGATTGCAAATTGCAAGAATTTGAAAAAGCGTATGCGTGTCCTGTCCAAAACAGAAAGTTATGATTCCAGACAGCAGCAACTGACCAGTAACGTCTATGTTCTGACTGAGCTGATACAAAGTGCGATGGGAGATTATATCTATTATGAGGCCGGATATTTAAAGCAGGTTGAGGATAATATGTTTATTCGGATAATGATAGTAGGATCGATACTCGGTGTAATCGTAGCTTTGATTGTAGCATGGATGGTCAGAAAGTCATTTCGGCTTGCAAAAGAGATTACACATCCGATCAGCTGCCTGAGCGAAAATGTACGAAAAGTCGGACATGGTAATTTTGAAATCCTGCCGGTTGAAACAAATGTGATTGAGGTGAAAAATCTGGATCAGGGTATTCAGAAAATGGCACGACGTATCCAGACATTACTTGAAAATGTCAAGGAGGAAGAAAGAAAACAGCATATGACACAGCTAGAGTTATTACAGGCGCAGGTAAGTCCTCACTTCTTATATAATACACTAGATACGATTGTATGGATGGTAGAAGCTGATATGCATGATGAAGCGATTGAAATGCTGACCCATCTTTCTATGTTTTTTCGAACCGCCTTATCAAAAGGTGAGGATGTTATTTCTCTATTTGATGAAGTGTTACATACGAAGAGCTATCTTGAAATCCAACAGATCCGTTATAGTGATATCTTAGAATATTCGATCGATCTTCCGGAAGAGTTTGAAATGATCAGTCTGCCGAAGCTGACATTACAGCCGTTGGTGGAAAATGCACTCTATCATGGTGTTAAGGAGAAGAGAGGGCAGAGCAAGATCACGATCACATTTGAAGATGCCGGGGATGACATTGTGATTCAGGTGCTTGATGATGGTATCGGAATGACAGAAGAACGCTTACAGGAAGTAAAAGAAGGATTAAAGCAGAATAATAATGTGGGTTTTGGGCTGGCAGCAGTCCAGGGACGGCTTGTTTTATATTTTGGTGCCGGATATGGTATTGACATCTGGTCGAAATATGGTGAAGGAACGCGGATTCGTGTAAGAATTCCAAAAAAATTCAACTTCTTGGATAAAAAAATATAAAAAATAAAAAATACTGATAAAATAATAAACTTTTTTCATAATTTTCTTTATGGTAAATTCAACAAGAAAATTTATAATAATAATTGTAGCGGGTAACCAAAACTATTCAAGAAATTGAGGAGGAAAATAGTATGAAGATTAAGAAAATTTTATGTTCAGTATTATTAGCAACTTGTATGCTTTTCTCTTTGACAGCTTGTGGATCATCAAACGGATCAAAAGATGCAAAGAAAGCAGATGACAGCTCAAAGAGCGGTAACATTACAGTAGGTTTTTCACAGGTAGGTGCTGAGTCAGACTGGCGTACAGCAAACTCTACATCAATGAAAGAGACATTCAGCGAAGAGAATGGTTACACATTAATCTTTGATGATGCTCAGCAGAAACAGGAAAATCAGATCAAAGCGATCAGAAACTTCATCCAGCAGGAAGTTGACTATATTGTATTAGCTCCTGTAACAGAAACAGGTTGGGATACAGTATTAAAAGAAGCTAAAGATGCAGGAATTCCTGTAATCATCGTAGACCGTATGGTTAAGGTATCAGATGACAGCTTATACACAGCTTGGGTAGGTTCAAACTTCGAACTTGAAGGTAAGAAAGCAGCAGCTTGGTTAAAAGCTTACTTAGAAGCAACAGGACGTGGAGACGAGAAGATCAATATCGTAGATATTCAGGGTACAATCGGTGCTTCTGCTCAGATCGGACGTACAAAAGGTCTTGAAGCAGCTTGTAAAGAAAACAAGAACTGGACATTACTTGCAAAAGAAACAGGTGAATTCACGCAGGCAAAAGGCCAGGAAGTTATGGAATCACTCTTAAAGAAACATGGTGATGATATCGACGTAGTTTACTGCGAGAACGATAACGAAGCATTCGGTGCAATTGATGCGATCACAGCAGCAGGTAAGAAAGTCGGTACAGGTAAAGATGATATCCTTGTAATGTCATTCGACTCTACAAAGACAGGTTTAACAGATGTAAAAGATGGCAAGATCATCTTAGACACAGAGTGTAACCCATTACATGGTCCTCGTGTAGAAGAGATCATCAAATCATTAGAAGCAGGCAAAGAGCCGGATAAGAAACAGTATGTAGACGAAGAAGTTTTCGCAGCAGTAAAAGATGTTGCTAAGATTTCAGCAGATGGAAAAGATTATGATGTTACTGTAGTAACAGATGATGTGATTTCAAAACGTGCATACTAAAAGAGGTTTTATAAAAGAAAACGCTACAAGTGTTTAAGAAATAGCGCAATATAGAAAGTAACATAAAAGCTGTATTGCGCTATTTTTATACCTTTTTCAATGAAAGAAATCGGTACAGGAAAGAATGAGAAATCGGTGAGAACACTGGTTTTACACATTTTTAGAAAGTAGGTGGAATGCAAATGGCTCAGAAAACAATTTTGACGATGAAAGGCATCACTAAGACATTCCCGGGTGTAAAAGCATTATCCAATGTTGACTTTAAGTTATGTGAAGGCGATATTCATGCTTTGATGGGAGAGAATGGAGCCGGAAAGTCAACACTGATCAAAGTATTAACAGGTATCTATCCTTTCGATGCAGGTGAGATCATCATGGATGGAAAGGCAATGGTGAACAAATCACCACAGGATGCTCAGAACAATGGTATCAGCACTGTGTACCAGGAAGTAAACTTATGTCCGAACCTTACAGTTGCAGAGAACTTGTTTATTGGCCGGGAACCTAAAAAACTTGGCATGATCAACTGGAAAGAAATGAATTCCAGATCAAAAGTTTTACTGGAATCTTTAGATATTGAGGTTGCTCCGACTACATTGCTTGATGAATGTTCGATCGCTATCCAGCAGATGATCGCAATCGCAAGAGCAGTAGATATGGAGTGTAAAGTATTGATCTTAGACGAACCGACTTCATCATTGGATGAAGAAGAAGTAGAGAAGCTGTTCGTCCTGATGAAAAAATTAAAAGCAAAAGGTGTAGGTATTATTTTTGTAACTCACTTTTTGGAACAGGTTTATGAAGTCTGTGACAAGATCACAGTATTAAGAAATGGTGAGCTTGTTGGTGAATATGATGTAGAAAACTTACCAAGAGTTCAGTTAGTAGCGAAAATGATGGGTAAAGATTTTGATGACCTTGCAGATATTAAGAGTGAGAGAAGTGGAGAGGTAAAAGAAGGAGATCCTGTTATTGAAGCCGTTGGTGTATCGCATCATGGATCGATCAAACCATTTGATATTACATTTAACAAAGGAGAAGTTGTTGGTCTGACCGGTCTTCTTGGCTCCGGACGTTCTGAACTTGTAAGAGCGATTTATGGAGCTGACAAGGCAGATACCGGTGAAGTGAAAGTCTTTGGCAAAAAAGTAAAGATAAATGCTCCATTAGATGCAATGAAAGCAGGAATGGCATATTTACCTGAGGATAGAAAGAAAGACGGTATTCTTGCAGACCTGTCAGTACGCGAAAACATTATTATCGCATTGCAGGCAAAACGTGGAATGTTTAAACCAATGAAGCGTAAAGAGATGGAAGATGCCGCTACTAACTTTATTAAACTATTGCAAATCAAGACAGCAAGTATGGAAACACCGATCAAGAGTCTTTCAGGTGGTAACCAGCAGAAAGTTATTCTTGGACGATGGCTGCTTACAAATCCAAGATTTTTGATCTTAGATGAACCAACCAGAGGTATTGATATCGGTACGAAAACAGAGATTCAGAAATTAGTTCTGAGACTGGCCGATGAAGGTAAGTCAATCGCCTTTATTTCGTCCGAAGTAGAAGAAATGCTTCGTACCTGCAGTAGAATGGCAGTTCTCCGTGATGGTAAGAAAGTCGGTGAGATCAAGGGTGATGATCTTACACAGGAGAAGATCATGGAGACCATAGCAGGAGGTGACAAGAACAATGAGTAATGAAAAGAAAAGTTTTAACTGGAAAGCAATCACGCAGCACCGTCTTTTTTTACCAATCGTCTGCTTGCTTGTTGTACTTTTAGTCAATGTAATTAAGACACCAAACTTTTTTGCAGTATCTATTAAAAACGGTGTTCTTTACGGATATCTTGTCGATGTTGTAAACCGTGCGTCAGAGCTGGTTATCGTAGCCATTGGTATGACACTGGTAACAGCAGCATCCGGTGGTCAGGATATCAGTGTTGGTGCAGTTATGGCGGTGGCCGCAGCAGTTTGTTGTCAGATCTTATCCGGTGGTCAGGTATCAACCAATGAGTTGATGAATTCCATGGCACTCGCAATTATCGCAGCAATTATCGTAGCAGCCATTTGTGGAGCATTTAACGGCTTCCTCGTAGCAAATCTTGGCATACAGCCTATGGTCGCGACGTTGATCCTGTTTACAGCCGGTCGTGGTATTGCACAGCTTATTACAAAAGGTCAGATTACATATGTACGTGTAGGTTCTTTCAAAGTAATGGGTGGATATATCGGTAAATGTCCGATTCCAACACCGATTTTCTTCGCAATAGCAGCGATCATAATTGTCAATCTGGTTTTGAAAAAGACAGCACTTGGTCTTTATATCGAAAGCGTAGGTATTAACGGTTCCGCATCCAGACTGGTTGGTCTGAATTCTACAATGATCAAGTTTTTAACTTATGTGATCTGTGGAATCTTATCAGGTATTGCCGGGATTGTTGCTTCAAGCCGTATCTACTCAGCAGATGCAAATAACATTGGTCTTAACTTAGAAATGGATGCGATCCTTGCAGTTGCTCTTGGTGGTAACGTTTTAAGTGGTGGTAAATTCAGCATCATGGGTTCTGTTATCGGTGCTTATACGATTCAGGCATTGACAACAACACTTTATGCAATGAATGTATCAGCCGATCAGCTTCCTGTATACAAGGCAATTGTCGTTATCATTATCGTAGTGATCCAGAGTCCTGTATTTAGAAGATCTGTAGATGAGTGGAAGAAAAAAAGAGCTTTAAAGAACAATAAAGCGATGGAAGGTGGTCATTAATATGGAAAAGAAAAAAGCTAAAAGAAAAATTAATAGTAGTACATTCCTGTTGATGATTACAATCGTGTTATTCGCAGTAATGTACATCGCAGGAATGATAATTTTTGAAGACAAAGGTTTTGCAAAACCCCAGATGTTTATGAACCTGTTCATTTCGAACGCTGGTCTGATCGTTATAGGTTGTGGTATGACATTAGTCATGATCACCGGTGGAATCGATATTTCGGTTGGTTCTGTTACCGCATTGGTTTGTATGTCAGCCGCATATGCAATGGAAAACAAAGGCATGAGTGCAATCTCAGCCGTTGTGATCTCATTACTGATCGGTATTCTCTTTGGTGTCGTTCAGGGTTACTTAGTAACATATCTGGAGATTCAGCCATTCATTGTAACGTTGGCTGGTATGTTCTTCGGGCGAGGTTTAACAGCCGTTATCAGTACCGACATGATCGCCATTAAGAACAAAACTTTCTTAGCATGGGCAAACTACCGTATCAATCTTCCGTTTGGTACTTATAACAGACGAGGAATGTTTATTCCGGCATATATTTATCCAACTGTGATCATTGCACTTGGAGTTGTCATTTTGATCACGATCATGCTTAAGTTTACCAAGTTTGGTCGTAACCTGTATGCGATCGGTGGCAATCAGCAAAGTGCGGTTATGATGGGCTTGAATGTAAAGAGAACAAAGATGAAAGCTTATGTACTGGACGGTTTCTTAGCCGGTCTTGGCGGTTTCCTCTTCTGTCTGAACAGTTGTGCCGGTTTCGTAGAGCAGGCAAAAGGTCTTGAAATGGATGCGATCGCATCAGCCGTAATCGGTGGTACGCTCTTGAGTGGTGGTGTCGGAACCGTAATCGGTACACTCTTTGGTGTATTGATCAATGGTACTATTTCAAGTCTGATCACAACACAGGGTACTCTTTCAAGCTGGTGGGTACGAATTACATTATCTGCATTGCTCTGTTTCTTCATCGTATTGCAGGCAATCATTGCAGCAGTAAAGAGAAAGAAAAAGAAAAATTAGAATCAAGGATCTGTTTTAACAAGATCAGAAAGTCAGATGTTTATGATTTCTTTGATGATCATCATCAAAATGTGTTTTTAGTAGAATAAACTTTCAAAAAAAGTCTTGTCATTGTGCGACCGGATATCCGGCAGATATGCACGATGGCAGGGCTTTTTACTTTTGTTCTTGCTTTTTAAAACGAGGAAATGTATAGTGGAATTGTATGTGTACATGCGAAATTTATTCCGATCAGGAAGGAAAACTTTGAAAGAGTAACATGGTGAGTATAAAGTCGATAAACGGATAGCGTTTAGCGTAAAGATACAGCTATAGTATCGTTATCGTTTATTCGATTGTTTATCCATAACAAAATATATAACAAGGAGATTCTGATATGCCAGAGAATAAACAGCCGGAGTGGCTTGCAGATGCCACATTTTATGAAATTTACCCACAATCTTTTCAGGATACCAATGCAGACGGAATCGGTGATATTCCGGGAATCATCAAAAGACTGGATTATATCAAAGAATTAGGATGTAATGCCATCTGGTTAAATCCCTGCTTTTTATCGCCATTTGGAGATGCCGGATATGATGTGGAAGATTACTATACCGTTGCACCACGCTATGGTACGAATGAAGATCTTGCACATTTATTTGAAGAAGCACATAAAAGGGACATGCATGTGATCCTAGACTTAGTTCCGGGACATACGGCGGTAACGCATAAGTGGTTTAAAGAATCCATGAAGGCTAAGAAGAATGAATATACAGATCGTTATGTATGGACGGACTGTATCTGGGAGGAGCCACAGGGAATGAATTGTATCCGTGGTATTTCTGACAGGGACGGTTCCTGTGCGGTCAACTTTTTCTCACATCAGCCGGCATTAAATTATGGCTTCTATACACAGGAAAGAGACTGGCAGCAGCCACAGGATGCACCGGGACCACAGGCAACATTAGAAGCAATGAAAGATGTCATGCGTTTCTGGCTTACAATGGGCTGTTACGGTTTCCGCGTGGATATGGCAGGTTCGTTGGTTAAAAATGATCCTGACAGCAAAGGAACGATCAAACTTTGGCAGAATGTACGGGAATTCTTAAATGCAGAATTTCCAAAAGCAGCTATGGTTTCCGAATGGGGCGAACCGGACAAATCAATTCTTGGCGGTTTCCATATGGACTTTTTGCTTCATTTCGGACCATCTCATTATAACGATCTGTTCCGCTGTGAAGAACCGTTCTTCTCTTCACGCGGTAAGGGAGATGTATCTGTATTTGTAGAAAAATATATCGAAAATTATAAAAAGGCAGACAAGAAAGGCCTGATCTGTATTCCGTCAGGAAATCATGATATGGATCGTCTGGCAAGATTATTGCATGGGGATGAGTTAAAGATTGCATTTGTATTTCTGTTATCTATGCCGGGAGCACCATTCATTTATTATGGTGATGAGATCGGTATGCGTTATGTGGAGGGACTGGATTCGGTCGAAGGCGGCTATGGCAGAACCGGTTCACGTTCTCCGATGCAATGGGATCAGGGGGTGAATGCCGGATTTAGTACCGCACCAAAAGAGAAACTTTATATCAGTCAGGATCCTAAAAAAGACCGTCCGACGGTAGCGGCACAGATACAGGATCCGGATTCATTGTATCAGGAAGTGAAAAAACTTTTACAGGTCAGAAAGGTACACAAAGCACTTTCTAATCAGGGAGACATTTCATTTGTCTATGCAAAGAAAGACGCTTATCCATTGGCTTATATCAGAAGCAATGATGAAGAAAAAGTGCTTGTTGTGATCAATCCGTCCGATCAGAATGTATCTTTTGATTTTGACGAAGAAGGCAAAGAAACGATTTATGCGTTTGGTGGCAAAGTAGAGTGTGATGGAAGTAAGGTGACAGCAGAGGGACAGAGCGTTGCGTTTATCCGGTTGTAGGAGAGGAGTAGTAAATGATAACAGGAGAATTAAAGAATAAGATAGATGGGTTGTGGGATGTTTTTGCAGCGAGCGGCATTGTAGAACCACTTAGCGTAATAGAATAGATTACATATCATATGTTTCACGGATATGACATGGATCGTACAATGCTTCGCATTGGTGCAATGAATATGATGACGCATGGAATTGACAATCCTGTGATTGAATACCGGGACAGCCTGTCAGATCAGAACACAGATAAAGACAAATATTCTCTTGTGTTAGCAAATCCGCCTTTTAAGGGTAGTTTGGATGCGGAAACGGTATCAGGGGATCTGCTCAAAGTATGCAAGACTAAAAAAACGGAACTTTTATTTTTAGCATTATTTTTACGGATTCTTAAAATCGGTGGCAGATGTGCGTGTATCGTACCGGACATTATAGAACGTTTTAAGCATTTAGATAAAGAGGCAGAGCGAAAACGTACAGAAAAGTCATTTATGGTATCAAAAGATGAGATCATAGAAAATGACTATGATATAAGCTTTAATAAATACAAAGAGATCGAATACATTCCGGTAGAATATCCTCCGACTTCAGAAATTATGGCTAATATTCGTGAAATTGAAATGGAGATTGGCGATGCAATGGATGAGTTGGAAAAATTACTCGGTATTTAATTCGATTAAAAATGGTAAGAAAGGAAAAGCAAATTCCAATTTGCCGAAATATCTTTCTAACTTTCCCTATTTTACAGGCTTTTCAGCCCATTCA
>OGPA01002802.1_pt1 | contig 11822 bp, 10 predicted proteins | sample 1552841 | NCBI WGS metagenome assembly OGPA01 (sample SAMEA2579916, study PRJEB22360) | human gut metagenome | reverse complement strand
GGATCGTCATTTTTCGATCCCGCTCCGAAGAAAGCGTCCGACTTGCCATGACTCCTGGTACCGTGCAGCCAAAGCCAATCAGCATCGGCACGATACTCCGTCCGGAAAGGCCGATCTTTCGAAGCATTTTATCCATCACAAACGCCACACGTGCCATATAACCGCTGTCTTCCAGAATTGACAGGCATAAAAATAATATAGCAATTTGAGGAAGAAAGACCAGTATACCGCTTGTGCCGCCAATGATACCGTCGGTTATTAGATGCAAGGTCCATTCAGGAGCGCCGGCAGCTGTCAGTATGAATGAAACAGAAGGAATTATTAGATTTTTAAAAAATATTTCTATTATATTACTTAAAAATTTACTGACAGAACCGAATGTTATAGTAAACATAAAAAATATTATAAAAAAGAATATTGGATACGCTAAGAATCTATTGGTGACTATAAGATCAATTTTATCTGATAAGGTTACTCTATCATTTCTTTTTGATTTTGTAACAGCTTTTGAGACTAAGTTTTCAATATACTGATATCTTGAATCAGCTATAAGTGACTCTCTGTCTGCATAGGGAGAAAGTAACTCATATTCATTAATGATATTATTAATTTCAGTTTTTTGTTTATCTAATAGATTTATGTATTTTTCATACGATTTATCGCCTTCAAGAATTTTAGAAGCAAAATATGGATAAGGCTTATCTTCCGGATTGTTCTTGCTGACAATTACAGAATAAACTTTATTAAGAGCATTTCTTGTTGTGCGGTTGTAGTCTATTTCAATGGGCTTGCTGGGACAGTTGAGCATACGGTGTATTTCATTAATGATACAATCAATATTTTCATCATTCCGAGCGGAAATGGGGATAAAAGGTATTCCTGTTAATTCGGTAAGATAACGGCAGTCAATATTCATTCCGGAGGCGGTTACATCGTCCATCATATTTACTGCAATAATCATAGGGATATTTAACTCTGTTAGCTGAACTGAAAGATACATATTTCGTTCGAAATTAGTTCCGTCTATTATATTTATAATTAAATCCGGTTTTTCATTTAAAAGAAATTCCTGGGTTATTTTTTCCTCTAAGGAATATGGGGATAGGGAATAAATACCGGGTAAATCTATAATATTGTAATCTGTATTTTTTAGTTTTCCTGCTTTTTTTTCAACAGTGACTCCTGCCCAGTTTCCTACATACTGATTACTGCCGGTAAGTAAGTTAAAGAGCGTGGTTTTACCGCAATTTGGGTTACCGATTAAAGCAAGGTTACGGGACATTATAATACCTCCGCAGGTTTTACAATAATTTTTTTTGCTTCTGAGCGTCTTATTGACAACTCATAGCCACGAAGTCTTATTTCTATGGGATCGCCCAAAGGTGCTGTTTTTATTACTTTTATTATTATTCCGGGGGTTATTCCCATGTCAATCAACCGGCGTTTAAGAACGCCTGTGAGGTTTGTTCGGATAACTTCGGCGCTATGACCGCATTTGATATTGTTAAGAGTTGTTTCATTCATCTGTTCCTCCAGAAAAAATTCTTTTTCATTATTTTATGCTTTGAAAAAATAATATATTTCAATTGTTAAATAATATTTTTATTTCAGACAGCATGATGATTTTTGGACAAAAAAATATAAAAAAATATAAAATAAACATATATTTTTCACAAAAATTTCACTTGACAAATTGCAGAAATTGTTATAAAATTAACAAGTAGAAGGACAAAAGTCCTGATCGAAAAAATTACATAAATGGAGGATAAAATTATGGCTAGATTTACGTTACCACGTGATCTTTATCACGGTAAAGGCGCACTTGAAAATCTAAAAACTCTTACAGGTAAAAAAGCAATTGTTGTGGTAGGCGGCGGTTCAATGAAGAGAAACGGTTTTCTTGATAAGGCGGTAAACTACCTTAAAGAAGCCGGAATGGAAGTACAGCTTTTTGAAAATGTAGAACCTGATCCTTCAGTTGAAACAGTTATGAAAGGTGCAGATGCTATGAAGGCATTTCAGCCTGATTGGATTGTTGCAATGGGCGGCGGTTCTCCTATTGACGCTGCTAAAGCAATGTGGGCATTCTATGAATATCCTCAAACGTCGTTTGAAGATCTGATAACGCCTTTTAATTTTCCAACGCTTCGTACTAAAGCTAAATTCTGCGCAATTCCGTCTACATCGGGTACTGCAACTGAGGTTACGGCTTTTTCAGTAATAACAGACTATTCAAAGGGTATTAAATATCCGCTTGCCGACTTTAATATAACTCCTGATGTTGCAATTGTTGATCCAACTCTAGCAGAGACTATGCCTAAGAAGCTTACAGCTCATACGGGTATGGACGCTATGACTCATGCAATTGAAGCTTATGTTTCAACACTGCATTGTAACTATACAGATCCTCTGGCTCTTCATGCAATTAAAATGATTCATGAAAACCTTAAGAAATCTTATGATGGCGATATGGATTCAAGAGCTGCTATGCATGATGCACAATGTCTGGCAGGTATGGCGTTTTCAAATGCACTGTTGGGTATTGTTCATTCAATGGCTCATAAAACAGGAGCAGCATTTACAGGCGACCATATTATACACGGCTGTGCAAATGCCATGTACCTTCCTAAGGTAATTAAATATAATTCCAAAAATGCCGAAGCGGCGGAACGATATGCTGAAATTGCTAAGTTCATTGATCTTAAGGGCAGTACTACAGAAGAATTGGTTGACGCACTTATTGCAGAGCTTAGAAGTATGAACGATCAGCTAGATATTCCGCAGGCTATTAAGTTCTATGGCGCAGGTGGAGTTAAAGCCGATTCAAGTGTAATTGATGAAAAGGAATTTATGGAAAAGCTTCCTGAAACTGCAAAAAATGCAATTGCCGATGCATGTACAGGTTCTAATCCTCGTCAGCCAAGTCAGGAAGAAATGGAAAAGCTTCTGAAGGCTTGCTATTATGATCTTGAAATTGATTTCTAATACAATCTGTTCCTTGTTGAAAATTGAGTAATGATAATATGAAAAGGCTGCATAGGTTTTATGCAGCCTTTTTCTTATTTGTCATCAACTATATTTTTATATTCCCTCCAGATTAAAATCCGGAGTATACTCTGCTGATGCAGAAGTTTTATCTTGTGAATAGCCGTTTAAACCAAATTCTATTATTCGGTTTAGTACTGAATTATATTCAAAGTTTGTGATTTTTCTGTTTATTTCAGGGTAAATATTATTGTTATAATCTGGAGTATACTGGCTCATCAGACTTATCATAAAAGAATCTGACGGAAGATTTTCTGCAATCCAATTAATTATTTTTATAGAATCATGACGGCAGCCGGGTAGTATAAGATGTCTGATAATCAGTCCTTTTTTCAGAAGCAGTCCGTTCCATACCAAATTTGGCTGCTGGTTATGCATTTCTAGAATTGCTTTGGACGCAAATTCAAAATAATTTGCCGCATGAGAATATTTTCCAGATAGTTCAGATGAAAAATATTTTAAATCAGGAAGATAAATATCAATATAACCTTTAAGCAATTTTAAAGTTTCTACACGTTCATATCCGCTGCTGTTATATACGATAGGAATAATCAGTTTGTGCCTGACCTGATCAAGCGCTTTTATAATATAAGGTACAAAGTGTGTAGGACTGACCAGATTAATATTATCAGCTCCCTGTTCCTGCAGTTCAAGAAATATATCGCCAAGTCTTTGAACGGTTATTTCTTTGCCGAAATTTGCATGACTTATTTGGGAATTCTGGCAAAAACAGCATTTAAGAGAACATCCTGAGAAAAATACGGCTCCAGAACCGTTTCTGCCGCTTAAAGCAGGTTCTTCCCATAAATGCAGACCAGCTTTTGCGGCTTTTATTTTGTCGTTTGCACCGCAGAAACCTGATGTTTTACTTCTGTCGGTTCTGCACATTTTTGGACATAGCGTACAGCTAGAAAAATTATAATTCATGATATAATTTGTCATTTCCTAAACGTTGGGCAAAATGTGTGTATCCGAATTCACATAAGGTTTCTATTTTGCCGTTTTGGCGAAGAACTGCAATTGACGGCAGGTTTATTCCATTAAAAGTATTATTTTTAACAGTAGTATAAATTGCCATATCACAGAATACCAGTTTATCGTTAATATTAAGCGATGTATCAAAAGAATAATCTCCGATTATATCGCCTGCAAGACAGGTATTTCCTCCTAGACGGTAGGAGTATTTTTTTTCATCAGGCTGTCCGCTGCCGATTATATTTGGACGATAAGGCATTTCTAATACATCCGGCATATGACAAGCGGCAGAAGCGTCCAAAATAGCAATATTTATATCGTTTTCAATAATATCCAGAACACTGGCAACCAGATATCCCGCATTCAGTGCAACGGCTTCACCGGGTTCAATATAAACCTGAATTCCATATTTTTGTTTAAAAAACATAATACAATCAATTAATTTTTCAATATCGTAATCATCTCTTGTAATATGATGACCTCCGCCAAAATTTATCCATTTCATATGTTTAAGGTATTTTCCGAACTTTTCATCAACGACTTTAATAGTACGTTCCAGTGTATCGGAATTTTGTTCGCACATTGTATGAAAGTGCAGACCGCTGATACCGTCAAGCTTACTTTCATCAAAATTTTTCAGTGTTACGCCCATTCTGGAATATTTGAAGCACGGATTATAAATATCCGTTTCTATTTCAGAGTATTCTGGATTTATTCTTATTCCGCATTCAATATTTCTTCCGCTGTTTTGAACAGTATTTTTATGCATATCCCATTGACTAAAGGAATTAAACACTATATGATCGCAGATCTTTACGATTTCTGCCATATCTTTTTCAGTAAAAGCCGGTGCAAAAATATGGTTTTCAGCATAAGGCATATAATTATGACAAAGCATAGCTTCATTTATACCGCTTGCGGTTGTTCCTGCAAGATATTTGCCTATTAACGGATAAAAATTAAAATTTGAAAAAGCTTTCTGTGCAAGAAGTATTTTGCAGTCTGTTCTATCCTGTACGGTTTTGAGTATTTCAAGGTTTTTAATTAGCTTTGCTTCGTCTATTACATAGCATGGGGTTTTTATTTCATAAAAGTTGTTATACATCATTATACTCCCAGTTTATTAGTTGACTTTTCTAATTATAGTATTTATAAAAATTTACTTTACTATTTTAATTCTTTCGATTTCATAGTTGAAAGTGCATATATTGCCATTGATAACGAATCCCCATACTTTCCTCCCCCAATTCTATTACAAAGGAATTTGGGAGAAAAATAATTTATATACTTATCTTCAACATCAAAATAATTGTCATACTGGCTTATATAAATTCTTGTAGTATCAAGTGCCCGAAATGAATCAATACACATTACAGATGTTTCAACGGCTCCTATAGGAAATAATAATCTGTCAAATGATTTGTAATTGATCCAATGTTGTTTAATTCGTCTTTTAATATTATTTGAAACACCAATATATAGTTGTTTATATTTGTCCAAAACCATTAAATAAACTCCAGAAATGTTTTCATAGTTATTTAAATCCATTACTTTCTTAAAGCTTTTATATTTTTTCAGAAATTTATTTATTTCACTGTCAAATTCATTTTTATTTAATAGTGAAAAATACTTCATACTCAAATCAAAGTTGTCTAAACAATCCTTTTGATGTTTTATGCACCATTCATCAGTATAAAATTTTCCTGTTTCATCGGTATAATATTTGGCAGGCAATAATAAGCAGTCTTTAAATGAACTTTTATTATTTATTATAGCATATTTATCACGAGTTAATTTTAAACCATATTTGCTTTGCATAAGGTTTAAACCAAAATGCGTAATTATATTTCTGTTATCCATAATATCATCTTTTTTATTAGTCCACCAATACCGGATCAAAATTTTCTTTCCATGGAAGTCCCCATTTGTTAAGAGCGTCCATAAAAGGATCCGGATCAAATTCTTCAACGTTATAAACTCCGGCTTTTTTCCATTTTCCTGTCAGCACCATCATAGCGCCTATCATTGCAGGTACGCCGGTTGTATATGAAACAGCCTGTGAGCCGACTTCCTTGTAGCATTCCTGATGGTCGCAAACGTTGTACACGTAATAATTAACAGGTTTTCCGTCTTTAAATCCCTGACAGATACAGCCTATATTTGTTTTACCAACAGTTCTCGGTCCTAGTGAAGCAGGGTCGGGGAGTACTGCTTTTAGAAATTGCAGAGGAACGATTTCTTTACCCTCATACATTATAGGTTCAATAGAAGTCATGCCTACATTTTCAAGACATTTCAGATGAGTAAGATAGCTTTGACCGAATGTCATAAAAAATCTTATACGTTTTATACCCTTAATATTGATAGCAAGGGATTCAAGTTCTTCATGATGAAGAAGATACATATCCTTTTCGCCGACCTCGTCAAAATTATAAACTCTTTTGATTTCCATTGGTTCAGTTTCAACCCATTTGCCGTTTTCAATATAACTACCCTTTGCTGAAACTTCACGTATATTGATTTCCGGATTGAAATTTGTAGCAAACGGATAACCATGGTCGCCGCCGTTGCAGTCCAGAATATCAATATAATTTATTTCGTCAAAGTAGTGCTTTTGTGCATAGGCAGAAAAAACGCCTGTAACGCCGGGGTCAAAACCGCAGCCCAATACAGCAGTAATTCCGGCTTTTTCAAATCTTTCCTTATAATCCCACTGCCATTTATATTCAAACTTTGCGGTGTCTTCTGGTTCGTAGTTTGCCGTATCCAGATAATCTGTTTTGGTTGCCAGACATGCATCCATAATTGTCAGATCCTGATAGGGAAGCGCTACGTTTATTACAATATCCGGTTTTTCTTTATTGATTAATGCTACCAGTTCATCTACATTATTTGCGTCAACCTGAGCGGTTGAAATTTTTGTTGAAGTTTTATCCTGTAATTCATCTTTAAATTTATCGCATTTTGATTTTGTTCTGCTTGCTATGCAGATTTCAGTAAACACTTCACTGTTCTGGCAGCATTTATGAATTACAACGCCTGCAACTCCGCCGGCGCCAATAATTAAAGCTTTAGACATTTTTATCAGTTCCTTTCAAATTTGATTAATAACAATCCCAGTTGTATATTACATCACTGAAATCAAGATTTTTAAGTTTTTCGCTGTTAATAAAGAAGTTACAGATTCCGGCGTCCCCCCATAAAATTCTATCTTTTCCGTCACCGAATTCACTGTCAAGCTGTAACATAAGAAAATCATAAGAAGTATCTTCTTCTCTTGGATCTTCCTGTGTAAATGCAGGATAACCGCCGATTTTGTGTCCGAATCCGTTAGTATCGCCGTCAATATCATCAATGTCAGTTGTAATGTCATAATAGGATTCTATTTTGTTATTTGTATTAAGCTGATTATATTTTTCAACAAATTTTGTTTCAAAATGACAGTCGCAAACTGATAATGAATCCTCATCGGTATTGAATATCAAACCGTATTCGCCGCTGACCGGAAACATTTTATCATTATCAAATTCATTTTCTTCAAATTTTGCTTTTATTTCGTTTTCGGTCACGCTTGTATCAATGTCTTTATAATAAATGATTCTAAAGGAGTCCTGTTTAGTATTGTTGTCAAAATCTGCTCCGCAAAGATCATTATTCAAAATCCAGAACTGTAAAAGTCCGGCTTTGGGAAATTCTTCAATGGAAACCTTTGAACAGTCAATTTGTGCAAGAAGTCTCAGCTGTCTGCCTTTACTGTCGGCAGGAAATTTTTCATCGTGGGGAATGTATCCCAAACCTCCGACTTTACTTTCAAATATTGACGGTTTATCGTCATTAAGCTCCATTTTAACGCATGGTACTTTTGTTTCTGCTTTTAACTGACGGTATGTTTCCAGTGCATATTTTTCTTCATCATTTTTTGAATCGCTTGATTTTTTTTCGTCCTGACCTGTATTGTATTCGTCAATTTCTTCAGTTAGATTGTCTTTTTTATTTTTGAAAATATCAAATAGTCCCATTTTATTTCTCCTTGTAAAAATACAATAAAATTTCTCTTAAAAGCTTGCATGCAAGGGCAGTAGATGCACCGCTCTGGTCGAGCATAGGGGAGAGTTCATTAACATCAATACCTACAACGTTTAGTGCGGAAACAGACTTTATTGCAGACATAAGTTCTGTAAAGCTTACTCCTCCCGCTTCAGGCGTACCAGTACCTGGAAAACATGACGGATCTAGAACATCAAGGTCGAGCGTAAAATATACGGGCTTATTTAAAATTTTTTCTGCAATTTTTTCAAGTCTTGTAAAATCAAATTTATTTGTGGTAACATGGTTTTTACCCCATAGAAATTCTTCACGGTCTCCGCTTCTTATACCAAATTGAAAAATTTTACCGTCTCCAACAAGTTCATGGCATCTTCTCATAACACATGCGTGAGAAAACTTTTGTCCAAGATAATCATCTCTCAGATCTGCATGTGCGTCAAAGTGAATTATATGCAGATCAGGATATTTCTTTACTGCCGCACGCACTGCTCCAAGTGTTACAAGATGTTCTCCGCCTATCATACACGGAAGTTTACCGTTGCCGAGTATTTTTGAAGAAAAGTTTTCAATATCATTCAGTGCTGATTCCGGACTTCCGAAACAAAGCTCAAGATCACCGCCGTCAAAGACTTTAATATCAGTAAGGTCTTTATCTTGATATGGACTGTAGGTTTCGATTCCGAAGCTTTCGTTTCTCATAGCAGAGCTTGCAAAACGAGTTCCAGGACGGTATGATGTAGTACTGTCAAAGGGTGCACCGAAAATAACGATTTTACTCTCGTCATATTCGCTGTCGCAGCCTATAAAAGTATGAATATTTTTTTCCATTTTATTTATGTTCTCCTGATTCTCTTAACTGATCTCTTACATTATTTGGAATAGCAAAGCAGCCTGTATGGAGTATAGTGTTGTAATATTTTGTTTTAATTCCCAGACTGTTCCACCAATCCGCTTTTAAATCAGTTCTTGGATCGTATTTTTTTGAAGCGAATCCAAAAAGCCAGTGTCCTGATGGATATGTAGGGATATGAGCCTGATAAACCAAAGCTATAGGAAAAGTTGATTTGATTCTGCTGTGCGCTCTTTTCATTGAATTGGCATAGGAAGTGTAGAAAGTACTTTCATGCTGATTGACAAGTATTCCGTCATCTTTAAGAGCCTTGAAACAGTTGCCGTAAAATTCCTTTGTGAACAGTCCCTCGCCCACGCCGAAAGGATCGGTTGAATCAACAATAATAAGGTCATATTCATTTTCCTTGTTGCGTACAAATCTCAGTCCGTCCTGATAAAAAATGTGTACTCTTGGATCTGTAAGACGGCAGGCGGTTTGCGGCAAATACTCACGACAAATTTCTACAACCATTTCATCAATTTCAACCATATCAATATTTTTTATATGATTGTATCGTGTTAACTCTCTAACTGTTCCGCCGTCTCCTGCGCCAATAACAAGTACGTTAGTTATATCAGGATTTACAGCCATTGGAATATGAGTAATCATTTCATGATATATATACTCGTCTTTTTCAGTTACCATTAAGTATCCGTCAAGAGTCAGTATACGTCCGAATTCCTTTGATTCAAAAATATCAATACGCTGATACTCACTTTCAGCACTCCTTAAATGTTTATCGACCTTTATGGAAAATTTTACATTGTCGGTATGATTTTCCGTATACCAAAGTTCCATTATTTATCCTCCACCACATTTATGTTTTCAATTTTCATATCCTGTGTACCGGTCATAAAACAGCCTTTTTCCTTGGCATAATTTATGTAATTTATAATTTCATCTGTTATTTTTTCACCTGGCGCCAGGATCGGGATTCCCGGAGGATAACACATTACAAATTCTCCGCACACCATACCGCTGCTTTGATTTATCGGTACGGATCTTTTATTACTGTAAAAGGCTTTTTGCGGAGCGGTAATAACTTCCGGATTGATATATTCGTGATCGAACATTCCTGTTTTATCTTTGGAATATAGACGCTTTATTTCAGACAGTGATGATATAAGACGTTCAATTTCCAGTGCTCTGTCTCCGGCAGAAATAATGGCGAGAATATTGCCGATATCACCGAATTCAATTTGTATACCGTAATCATCACGCAGTATATCGTATACCTCAATGCCTGCAAGACCTATATCACGGGTGTGTACAGAAAGCTTTGTTTTATCAAAATCGTAAAAAGCGTTATTATCGCAAAGTTCATTTCCGAAAGCATAATAACCGCCTAGCTTGTTTATTTCGTTTCTGGCATATTCGGCAAACTGTACTGTTTTGTAGAAAATTGATTTTCCATTTAGGGCGAGATTTTTTCTTGCAATATCCAATGATGAAATAAGAAGATATGAACCGCTTGTAGTTTGAGTAAGGTTGATAACCTGTCGTACATAATCGCTGTTAATATTTGATCCGCAAAGCAAAATGGAACTTTGAGTAAGCGAGCCTCCGGTTTTATGCATGCTGACAGCAGCCATATCAGCTCCTGCAGCCATACCGGAAACAGGCATATTTTCTCCGAAATAAAAATGAGTACCGTGAGCCTCGTCCACAAGGGCGAGCATATTATTTTCATGAGCTATACGGACTATTTCACGAAGATCTGAGCATACGCCGTAATATGTTGGATTATTTATAAGAACAGCTTTTGCGTCCGGATTTTCGGCAATAGCTTTTTTAACGTTTTCAACAGACATGCCCAATGGGATACCAAGTTCCTTGTTTGTACCCGGATTTACATACACAGGAATAGCGCCGTTTACAACAAGTGCATTTATAGCGCTTCTGTGAACGTTTCTCGGCATAATTATCTTGTCTCCGGATTTGCAGGCGGTCATGATCATTGTCTGAACTGAGCCTGTAGTACCGTTTACTATAAAAAATGCAGTTTTTGCGCCGAAAGCTTCAGCTGCCAGATCCTGAGCTTTTTTGATAACTGAAACAGGGTGGCAGAGGTTGTCCAGCGGTTTCATGGAGTTTACGTCGGCTTTAAGACAGGATTTACCAAGAAAATCGGTAAGTTCGGAATTTCCTCTGCCGCCCTTATGTCCCGGAACGTCAAAGGGAACGACTCTGTTTTGCAGGTGCTGAGTCATAGCTTCCAGTACAGGAGCCTTACTTTGAGAAAATATCATAGTGAAAGCCTCCTATCAGTAAATATTCATTCCGCTGAAAATCTCAATCATTTCTCTTCTTAAGCTGTTGGTAATATCAAGTCTTTCTTTAGGAGGCAGTTCATACACATCAGTATTGAAGAGATAATTCTGGAGCTGAATTTCTTTAATCAGCATTTTAGTATGAAAGATATTGGATTGATATACATTTACATCTATAGCATCATATTTAGTAAGTGTTTTTTCGTCAATATAATCCTGAATTGATGTAATATCGTGATCTATATAATATTTTTTGCCGCACATGTCTCGTGTAAAACCTCTGACACGGTAATCAATCGTTATAATATCAGAATCAAAACTGCTGATAAGATAGTCTAAAGTATTCAGAGGAGAAATTTCTCCGCATGTTGAAACATCAATATCAACTCTGAATGTACATACAGTATTTTCCGGATGGGATTCAGGAAATGTATGGACAGTAACATGACTTTTATCAAGGTGAGCGTGTATAGTATCATTCTGACCGAAATTAAGTCCCTGATTACAGGATTTGTCAATGTTTTCCGGACTGACATGTCCTTCTGCGATAAGAATATTTACAGAAGCCCCTTGAGGATCATAGTCTTGTTTTG
>OGPA01002800.1_pt1 | contig 11825 bp, 13 predicted proteins | sample 1552841 | NCBI WGS metagenome assembly OGPA01 (sample SAMEA2579916, study PRJEB22360) | human gut metagenome | reverse complement strand
GTGTCTTTAAACCTGACACAGCAGAGTACATTGATCTCATCATAATGAAATGACCTCCTAAAGTTCTTTTGGCGCAGGGTGTCTGGTTTCTTCTGTCAGTCAGAAACCGATTGCTCCCCTAAGGTCCAGCTATATGATCACCGCGCCATCAATATTGGTATAAATGTTGTCATCGGATTCCGTGCGGTCCATTGCCGTCACAACTGTTTTGTTTGGGACATTTACAATGAATGCCAGAGAATCAACGATTACGAGTGACTCCCGAATTCCCTTTTCACTTGCTTTTTGAACTCCACTCTCCAGCCGTTCGCTCTGTTCTTTTGACAGATTGATTTTTCTGTTCTCCAGTCTCATGGAGGCATGTTTGGAAAATTTCAGTTCCAAGCTCTCAGAAACATCCTGTTTCTGTTTTAAAATTTCCTCAAAGGACAATCCCGATGCATTGACTGTGGAATTTCCTTTTCCGGTACCAAGATAACGGTCCGTGATCTGTTCAATCGAAGTGAATTGGTTATTAATTTTATTCATAACCCCATCTCCTGTTACTCTGTCCTGTCTGAACTGTTATCGGTTGTATCTCCTGATCCTGCACTTCCTGTTTCTTCTGTTTTGTCTGTACTATCAGATTTGTCTGTGCTATCCGTCTTGCCTGTACTGTCAGCTTTGTCTGTACTGTCCGTCTTGCCTGTGCTGTCAGCTTTGTCTGTACTGTCCGTCTTGCCTGTGCTGTCAGTCTTGTCTGTTCCCTCCGCTTTGTCAGATTTGTCTGTTTTGTCAGATCCATCTGCAGATTCGTTTGCCTTGATCAGTTCTTTTAATCTTGCCTCAAGTTCTTCAAACTTCTTCCAGGAATCTTTGGAAACGAATTTCTTCTGGTAATCGTTCAGTCCATCATACATCTTACGGATGCTCTCAATATCATCTTTGTTTGCAAGCGAGATTGAATTTTTGGATGGCAGTAATGAAATTGCGGATTTAATTGTCTCTGCAAGTGTCACTGCTTCCATATAAGTTGCGTCTGCAACAGTATCCAGATCCTTCAGGTTGTAAAGTCCATCATTGACAGAAAGAAATGTTTCTCCGTTTTTGTGAAGTACATAATCACAGGTTCCTGCGATATAGCTTGTCTCTCCTGTTGTAGATGAAGTCACTTTCATGATGACATACTTGCCAACCAGATCATTTGCCGAAGAAGCCTCGATCGTACTCTGCACACTAAGCTGTGACTCCAGCTGTGAGAAGGTCGCAAGCTGTGCAATATACTCGGTATTACTTGTCGGTTCCAACGGATCCTGATACTGCATCTCTGCGCATAAAATCTGTAAGAACTGGTCATAACCAAGCTTGTTGGTCTTTTTATCTTTCTCGGACGATTTTGTTGATGTACTGCCTGTACCGGTAGTCTCATCTATAAATTTTCCATCTTTTACCTGCTGAATTAACGCCATTGTCTCTCTCCTTTCTCAAAACTTATGCAGTGTAATCTACACTGTTTCCCTGTTCTGCCATCATTTTGGCTGCCAGAGTTTCTTCTTCCGACATCACGCCGGATAATTCACTTAAATCATTCAGATTTAATCTGCGGGTTCTGCCTTTTTCTTTTTCCTGCTGCTCGCCCTGCTGTTTTTCACCTTCTGCATTCTGCTCAAGGTTTTTCTCAAACTCATGGCTTGCAACGGTCACTTCAACAGCATCCACTTTCACACCAGCCTGCTCTAAATTCTGTCTGAGTTCTACGGTCTGGGCTTCTAATGCCTCTTTTACCACTGCATTCTGTGTCATGATCTTTGCTGTTACTGCACCTTCCTGCTCGGTAACCTTAAGAATGATCTTTCCGAGGTTCTGCGGGTTCAGCTGTAACTCCATGCTCGTCTTATCTTCTGTCAGGATCACTCTTGCGGACTCTACAATCTGATCGATCACATCCTGTGTATTTACACTCTGCGGTAATGGTTCTACTGTCTCAACATTAGCAAATTCCTGTACCACCTGACTCTGTGGTGTGATAACCGCCCCGTCTGCAGTATGGGCTGTCTCATTTGTAAAACGGAACCTGCCGGGTGTATCAGAAGAATTGTTCTGATCTGTGGAATCCTCTGCCGCATTTTCGGATGTCATCCTATTCTGTACAGTTTCCTGTTCCGGAATATCTTCCGTTACCTCAGAAGACTGTGTATCCTGCGCAGGTGCATTTTCTGCTGCTTTTGTCTGTCTTCCATCCTCTACCACAAATTTCTGTGTTGATGCACTGGTATCCTCTGTGACTGTCTGATCTGTAACAACTGCCTCATCCACAGATGCTTCTGTTTCCTGTCCGGTAACAGCATCTGACGATCCGGCATTATCGTCCATCACTTTGGCAACTGCGCTCTGAAACTCTTCCAGACTCATGTCAAGTGCATTTAAAATATCTTTTCCAATGTCATTGACACTCTGCAGTACATTTACAAACTGTTCACTGCACAAAAGCTGTGGTACGCTATCTGCTCCGGTAAGTTCTGCCACAAGATTTGCAAGATTATTCTGATTCAGCAGATCCTGGAACTGTAAGCCAAGGGTCTGCATTGCTGCTTCAATCGCTTCATCGGACACGCCAAGCTCCTCTTTCAGAACTTCTTTTACATCTTCTGTAAACTGTTCGAACTGCTCTTTGACAACATCCTCAGATGTGACCTGTTTTATCTCTGATGCGATCGTATTATCCTTGTACTGATACTTCTGATAATCATCTGCCGCTTTCACAGTGTCCTTACTGCCATTTGCTGCTGTCTTTACTGTTTCGTTGTGGTCAATCCCTGCATAAGATGCTGTCTGACGGTTTCCGGACTGTTTCATCATAGAACCAAAATCTACTTTTCCAGTGGTGATCCGGGTATTGCTTTCTGTCCCCTGCACAGACTGTGTGCTTTGGTTAAACATTTTTCCTAATTCAGAAATTGTTGTACCAGCCATATGCTTCCTCCTTTCTTCTTTTATCGTCTTACTGTCTGGCAGTATGCACTGCCCGGAAAAGATCCTCAGATCTCTCCCTCTATTCTGAAGGCTCCATGATCTCAGTTACTTTTGCTGCCGTATCTGAGTTCATCTTACCGAGAATATCTCCTCTGGACTGTGTGTCCATATTGGATAATATATCTGCTACCAATTGAAGGTTGTCTGTCATTGTATCAAAAATAGCTGCCGCCTCTTTCGGCTTCATGCTGGAATAAGTCTTCACATAATCATCCATCTGTTCATCCGTCAGAGTCTGTTCTACCACCTGTTTATAAAGCACTTCCGCATTTGCCGCATCAATGCTCTCATAATACTCTTTGTAATTACTTATATCGGGAGCATCTTCCGAAAAGACAACATCCTCATACCATTTTTCTTTTTCCTTCTCAAAATCTGCCTCATTCTGCTTATAGGTATCCAGCTCTTTCGCCTTCTCCTCTAACTGTGCAATATAATCTGCATCAGAATTTGCACTGTTCTGGGCATCTGCAAGCTCAATCTCAAGCTCTTTGATCCGGTTGATCGCATCATCCAGATTTGTGTATGCATACTGGCTGTCTTCCGTGGAAACCTCCTCTGTGACAGAATCCGGCAAAATCTTATTCAGATAAGGAACATCTTTGATCACAGGAGCTAAGACTCCTGAGCCAAATCCTCCCACATCCAGCTTAATCAGCATTGCAAAGATGGCAAGCCAGATCAGAATGATAATAATCGTGACAAAGAAAACAAGGATTTTTCCTCCAACGGTTTCCTCATCTCCATCCAGATCATCTGGATTTTTCTGTTTTCTCTTCTTTTTTTCCAGCTTTTTTGCCGCCTTTAACTGTTTTTTATCTAAAACTTCATTTTCCTGCTGTAATTCTTCCTGCTGCTTTTGTTCTGCCATAATCTCGTCCATGCCTTTCTCGTATATTGCCCTGTCAAAATTACCGGGTTTCTGTCATCCCCTCATGATAGGTGTAACTTACAAGCTCATCAATTTCTTTATTCTCTGCATATTGCATTTCCTGTTTAAAAACTTCAAACGCCTGCTCTTTCAGTCTCTCATGCGTCTTTCTTTCCATCATGACTTCATTGAGTTTCAACCGGGCAGCCTCTACATTTTTTTCTGCGACATGCACATTCATCATCTGGCTGCGCTGCATCGTTTTCATGGTATCTACTGCCCGCTTGCATTCTTTGATCTTAGGTACATCAATGGTTCCATTCACCAAATTTCTCGCCTGGCTTTCATAACCTGCCTTGCGTATCATGATCTGCTGGAGTTTTCCCTGTTCATCCATGAGTTTTGCATTTGCAACTCCATATGCAATCTTCGCCTGGCCTTCCATTTTTTCTTTTATATCTAATATGCTTTGCATCCGATATGCAAATTTTGCCATATCCTATCAACCTCTAATCATTAAAAAGTGCACGCAGCAGATCGATCTCCTGTTCAAACTGGAATTTTTCGTCGGTCTTCTGCATCAGGAAATCATTTACAGCATCGATTTTCTGGATGGCATAATCGATATTCCTGTTAGAACCGCTCTTATAGGCTCCAATATTGATCAGATCTTCCGCCTCATTGTATGTAGCAAGTACATTTTTTAACCTGCCTGCCAGTTCTTTATGTTCCGGCGTTGCAATGGAACTCATAACCCTGGAAATACTCTGGAAAATATCAATGGCCGGATAGTGGTTTTTATGTCCCAGTTTTCTGGACAGCATGATGTGTCCGTCTAAAATGCTTCGGGCTGTATCTGTGATCGGTTCATTAAAATCATCACCATCTACCAGTACTGTATATAATCCGGTGATTGATCCTTTATCTGAATTTCCCGCACGCTCTAAGATTTTGGGCATTTCTGAATAAACACTTGGCGGATAACCACGCGTTACCGGCGGCTCTCCTGATGCTAATCCGATCTCACGCTGTGCCATGGAAAAACGTGTCAGGGAATCCATCATCAGAAGCACATCTTTTCCCTGATCCCTGAAATACTCTGCAATGGATGTCGCCGTCATTGCTGCCTTCTTACGGATCAATGCCGGTTTGTCAGAAGTCGCCACAACGACAATGGAACGTTTCATACCCTCTTCTCCAAGATCCCGTTCCACAAATTCGCGCACCTCACGGCCACGCTCACCGATCAGGGCAATGACATTGATATCTGCCTTTGTATTTCTTGCAAACATACCAAGCAGTGTACTTTTTCCGACACCGGAACCTGCAAAAATTCCGATACGCTGTCCTTTTCCGACTGTGATCAATCCGTCGACCGCTTTCACGCCGAGAGGAAGCACCTCACTGATGATCTTTCTTGACATCGGATCCGGAGGCTGTGCATCGACCGGATATTCATACGGTGTTTCTAATTTGTCAATGTCCGTTGGACGTCCAATTCCGTCTAAGGTATGCCCTAAGAGTTCATTTCCTACAGGAACAGATAAAGGATGCCCCGTATTTTCAACGATACATCCTACTCCTATCCCCTCTACGCTCTCATAAGGCATCAAAAGCAGTCTTTTATCCCTGAAACCCACAACCTCAGCCATTACCACGGTGTCAGCATTTTCATCAATGATAATTCTGCACAAGTCATTCAGTTTTGCGTCCGGACCTACGGATTCAATGGTCAATCCAACAATTTTAACAACTTTTCCAAGCCGTTTAAAATATGTATTCTCCGCCAGTCGTAAATACTTGTTATACCTGCTGTCCACTTTCAACCATCCTTATAAGCATAGTGATTTTATATCTTTTATGAGATTTTCGAGCTGCACACCAAGGCTGCAGTCGAATACTCCCGAGTCTGTCTCGATCACGCAGGAATTTCCATCCATGGAGGAATCTGCAACAATCTCGATCTCGATTCCGGCTCCCACTCGTTCCAGAATTTCTTCTTTATGATTCTCAAGAAACATCACATTGCTGTTAGCAACCTTGATGCGGAATTTTTTATCTCCCTCGATATTTAAAATTGCATCATCAATGAGATACATCAGAATGTGTTTTTTATTATCAAACTGAATATGGAATACTTTGTTAAAAACCTCAAGGATCACATCTACCAGATCCTTTTCCATATTTTTTTGTTTCTCCCTGAATTCATCCTGAAGCGTTTCCTGTTTTCTCTGATATTCATTCTGTAACTGTTCACGCTGTGCCGCCAGCTCACTCTCCAGGCACTGTCTTCCCTCCTGATATCCGGTATTTTTTGCATTCTCCCGGATATTTTCAGCTTCCTGATCTGCCTGACTTAAAATTGTTTCTGCCTGCGCATGTGCTTCTGCTAAAATCTTCTCAGCCTCTTTTTTTGCTTCTGCAGTATGGTCGATCTCCTCCACATAATCTGTGTCAGGACCAACGATCCCTGCTGAGAAACCATTTCCGTCTGTTGTTTTTTGTTCCATGCGCTTAAGCTCTGCCATCTTCTCTAAACGCTTTTCTACAATATCATTTGAGTTAATGACGCGTGTTTTATCCGGCTCATTGTGCACGAAATATTGTTTGTAAAGATTAGGCAATAATCTCGTCACCTCCGCCTCTTGAAATTACAATCTCACCTGCATCTTCGAGTTTTCGGATCACACTGACAATCTTCTGCTGTGCCTCCTCAACATCCTTCATACGCACAGGTCCCATAAATTCCATATCCTCTTTGATCATGGCAGCCAGACGTTTTGACAGGTTGTTAAAGATTGCATTCTGAACATCTTCGTTTGCACCCTTCAATGCAATACCAAGATCTGAGTTTTCAACATCACGAAGAACACGCTGGATAGCTCTGTCATCGAGAAGAAGGATATCCTCAAATACGAACATCTTCTTACGGATTTCATCTGCAAGCTCAGGTTCTTCAATTTCAAGAGATTCCATAATATGCTTCTCTGTAGAACGGTCTACCGTATTTAAGATATTCACGATCGCATCGACACCTCCGACAATCGTGTAATCCTGGTTGACCAGAGAAGAAAGTCTTCTTTCTAACACTCGCTCCACCTCTTTGATCACATCCGGTGATGTACGATCCATCATTGCGATCCTCTTTGCAACATCCGCCTGTTTCTCCGGTGGAAGTGCTCCTAAAACCATCGCCGCCTGCGCTGCTGTCAGATATGATAAAATCATTGCGATCGTCTGTGGATGCTCATCCTGGATAAAGTTCAAAAGCTGACTCGGATCTGTCTTCCGCACGAACTCGAATGGGCGGACCTGTAAGGAAGCAGTCAGCTTGGAGATAACCTCCTGTGCTTTTTCCTGTCCAAGAGCCTTGTCAAGAAGCTCTTTTGCATAACCGATACCACCCTCTGCGATATACTGCTGTGCCAGACACACCTGATAAAACTCATTTAAAATATCTTCTTTTACCTGTGGAGACACGCTTCTTGTATTTGCGATCTCCAGCGTAAGTTCCTCAATCTCTTCTTCTTTCAGATGTTTAAAAATATCTGCGGAACGTTCAGGTCCTAATGTAATCAGCAGGATTGCGGCTTTCTGAACGCCATTGTAATCTGCAGTTGCCATATTCTACTCCCACTCCTCATTCAGCCAGTTTCTAAGTAAGGAAGCTGCCGCTTCCGGATTTTCTTCTACGAATTTTTCTATCAGGACTCTTGTCTCTGATTTTTCATTGAATCCGATATCCTGCAATGTATCTGCAGATTCTTTCGTGGATTCAAGCAGAGACTCCACGGAAAGTTCCGGCTCCGGCTCGACTGCTTTCTCTTTTCTTGTGCTGCGGAATACTACATAACCTAACAGTGCAAAAATCAATACTGCAAGGATGATCTGCAGATAATCCGATATGGTCCGTGTACTTCCTTTGCTGTACTGGAACATCGGCTGATCATATGCAATGATCGTGATATTGCTCACCGGTACGCCTGTTGCATTGGAGATCAGCGTATAAAGATCCTGGTCTACTTCCGCCTTTACCGGTTCACTGTTTGCAGCAACATACTCATCAAAGGTCATGTCACCGAGCGTTCCGGAAGCACGCAGTGTATCCTCATCATAGATCACATAGTTCGTTGCGACTGCAGATATGGATGAGCCGTCATAATTAACAGTTCCAACTGCCGGTGTTGTTGTTGTGATCTTCTCGTTATTCTGGTAGTTCGTGTTCGTCTCAGACACACTGGAACTTGTGTAATCATTATCTTCCATCACATAAGTCGTATCGTCATCATTGGAATCTGTTCCCGGTGTTGCCGCTGCTCCACCGACTGCATTCGATTGATATTCACTCTTTGATCCCACCATACCGTTGGTCTGTCCATCCGGCGCATAATATTCGTGTGTGGATTCTGTGGTCTGGTCAAAATTCATCGCAAGATTCAGACCGACTTCTACATTGTCAAACAGTGATGATCCTACAAGGACATCTTTCACCTGACCTTTTACCTGATTTTCGGCTTTGGTCTTTAAAGACAACTGGTTGTTGGCATTTCCTGTCACAGACGTATCATCCTGACCAGAGAAAAGAACATTTGAACTATTATCGAGGATGAGCACATTGGATGTGTCATCATTTCCAACATTTGTTGCAAGATATTTTGCAAGTCCGGCTGCCTGTTCATCATCCATTGTTCCATTGAGTGTCAGGATCGCTGTCACATATGCCTGTTCGCCCTTGGAGAGGATCGTTCCATCTTCGTCCGGCAGATCCAGTGTCACTGCCGCTGCATCTACATTCGATAATGTCTCAAGCTTCTCAGCATAATACTCTTCGAGATATAATTTATATTTTTTTGTTTTATCCGCCTCGGTGGAGCTGAAACCGCCATCAAACACATCGCTTAACTTTGTGCCGCTGGTTGGAATGTCATTTGTTCCAAGAATAATGGAAGCATTTGCGTAATCTTTCTCATTTACCTGAAAGGCAAGCCCATCAGCGGAGAGTTCATAGGAAATATTCTCAGAGTCAAGTATGTTCTTGACCTGCCCGGATTCTGCTGTTGTTTCGCAGGTAACTAATGTTACCATTTTAGGCTTGGAAACGACTGCCGCAAGAATTGCAAGAGCCACAAGCACAACTGCCACAATGCTGATCAGCAGTGTCTTTTGTTTTGTATTGAATTTTTTCCACCATTCTAGGATTCTGTCTAAAACCTTTTGTACCTGTTCCGGCATTTTCATCTACCCTCGTTCACTAAATTTGCATATTCATGATTTCTTTGTATGCATCGATCATTTTATCTCTCACTGCCACCGTATACTGGATCGCAGTAAGTGCTTTGTACTGTGCCGTTGTCAGATCATGTGTGTTCTCTGACTGTCCCAATGCAAAACGGATCACCTCCGACTGTGCGTTGTTCTGCAGGTCGTTTGTCTCCGAAACCATATTCATCGCAGATGAAAGGACAGAACTGAACGAATCATCATCTGTCGTGACCAGCCTGTTCTGCTGTGCGATCTGATTCAGATAATCTGAACTGATATTTGTCAATGAACTGATATCCATATATCATACCACCTTACTTATCTTTTATCTTTACTTATTTTCCAATGGAGAGTCCGCTCTGTGCAATTGATTTTGCAGCCTCGAATGCTGTTGTGTTTGCCTCATACGCACGGGATGCATCAATAAGGTTCGTCATCTCTGTGACCGTATTCACATTCGGATAAGAAACATAACCATTCTCATCCGCATCCGGATTGGACGGATCATACTCCATGATAAAATCAGTCTCTGTGTCCTCTTTGACAGAAGATACTTTCACACCATTTCCGACAAACTTAGATCTGGCATTCTGATAATACCTTGAGAAAGAAGTCACTTCCTTCTCTGCAAAAGTAACGATTTTTCTTCGGTATGGAGTTCCATCTTCTGTTCTTGTCGTATTTACATTTGCAATATTCTCTGCAATGGTATCCATACGAAAACGCTCCGCAGTCATTCCCGAAGCACTGATATCAAACGCCTGAAATAAAGCCATTTTTATCCTCCTGTAATCCTGCTCTTATTTTACTTTAAAACTGCCTGCATTCTCGTAAAATCAGAGGTGATGCTGTTCGTAAGTGCCTGATAACGGATCGTCTCCGATGCCAGTTCCACATTCTCGGTATCCGGATCCACGTTGTTCCGGTCCAGACGGTAAGAATAATTTGATGAGTCTGTATAGGTAGATACATTCAGACCGGAAAGATCCGCATTTAAGGAACGGATTTTCTTGTCCAGCGTTGTGTATTTGGAGTGGCCTAATTCTCTCTGAAGTACAGACTCAAAATCCACTTCCTGTCTCTTATATCCCGGCGTATCTGTGTTCGCAAGATTATTCATAATCGCAGTCTCACGAAGCCAGCTTGCATCCGCCGCTTTATCCAACACATTGATATAGTCAAATGCGTTCGTAGTAATCATGACACATTCCCCTTCCAATTTACATAATTCAACAGTAACCTAGTTTTATTATAAAGAATAAATCAAAAAACACAAGTCTTTTTTTACCATTTTTGACATATCTTGTAGATTTTTGACGGTCAGGCACAATATGGTGCTTTGTTTTTTCGATCTGTGTTCCCATCTTCCCTGACAATTCCTGCTTAATGCGAAAAAAAGGACTCTATAGCAAGCTATAAAATCCCTTTTTTGCGTAAATTCCTTTATTTTATGTTATTTTCTTTCTTGATCTGTTCCAGTTCATCAAAGACAACGTCATTCAGAACTTTGATGTAGGTTCCCTTCATGCCGGAAGATCTTGATTCGATCACTCCTGCGCTCTCAAACTTGCGAAGTGCATTGACGATCACAGATCTTGTGATCCCTACACGGTCTGCGATCTTACTTGCAACAAGAATTCCCTCTTTGCCATCCATCTCCTCAAAAATGTGGGTGATGGCTTCCAGTTCTGAAAAAGAAAGCGTGCTGATCGCAGATTTTACGATCTGGACTTTTCTTGTCTCCTCAGCGTTCTCTTCATTTACCGAACGCATCATCTCAAGTCCTACCACGGTTGTCCCATATTCGCTCAAAATAATATCATCAATATCATAATCAGCAATACATTTATACATGAATAATGTACCGAGACGTTCTCCTGCGATATCTACAGGTGCTATCAGAGCCTTGAACTTACGTTCATTGCCACTTGAGAATCCAAGTGTTAGCAGATTGACGTTCTCTTTAGTAGATAATACACCAAGAAGTCTTTCATTAAGCATTTTATCCACAAATCCGCCTACATCAGCAGTTATTAATTCTCCTATCTTATCTATTCCACTATATACAGCCGCTCCAAGAATCTTACCCTTCTGGCTTATTACCATAATATTAGACTCAAGAATCCCACTTAACACCTCACAGATATCATTAAACTCAACTCTGTCTGAATGATTATTGTGGAGCAGCTTGTTGATTTTTCTCGTTTTATCGAGAAGCTGAACACTCATTGTAAATCTCCCATTCTTCTTCTAAAACAACAATTCCATGTATTTCATGTACTATTGTTCTTTATCATTCTTAGCTTCTACATAACCGCATGTTTCATCAGCACACACAAGCTTATTACCCTTCTCTATCATATAACTGCCGCACTTAGGACACTTTTTATCTGATGGTCTCTGCCATGAAACGAAATCACATTCAGGATATCCCTCACATCCGTAGAACATTCTTCCCTTCTTAGTCTTCTTAAGTATAACATCCTTACCACACTTAGGACATGCAACACCTATCTTCTCAAGATAAGGCTTAGTATTATGACACTCTGGAAAACCAGGGCATCCTAAAAACTTGCCATGTGGACCATATTTGATAACCATGTTTCTTCCACATTTGTCACAGATAACATCAGTTACTTCATCTTCAATCTTAACATGCTCAAGCTCCTTCTCAGCCTCA
>OGPA01002799.1_pt1 | contig 11827 bp, 13 predicted proteins | sample 1552841 | NCBI WGS metagenome assembly OGPA01 (sample SAMEA2579916, study PRJEB22360) | human gut metagenome | reverse complement strand
TTACCGTTGCGTGTGTAAATGAATTTGCCAATAAACATAATTTAAGTGTCAAAGTATAGTGCAGACTATACAAGGATTTTGGACAGGGATTCTATCTGACAGATATTGAAGAACAGGCACAAAACATGCCGATTGCGGCCAGCCAGTACTGGAATTGCATACATGGACGCGAACTGAGAGAAGCTGACAGGGATGAAGAAGGAAAGCAGACCATGCGTGTACTCGCCAGAAATATGACTTTTCTGATGAAGAGTATCGAACTTGGTAAAAAGCAGTTTGGACTTCCGGAAAAGGAAGAACATGCATTCACACATTTTATCAGATAGAGATTCCTGAGTGCTTTTTAAATAAATCGAGTTACCTGCTGCATTTGCGGAGAGTAATAAGCAGTGGGTGGAACAGAGGGAAGGGATAACTATGTATCGTATTTTTATCGTAGAGGATGATGAGATCATCTCAGAAGTACTGAAAAAGAATCTTTCGTCCTGGGGATATGATGTATCCTGTGCGGAGTATTTTTCCAATATTATACAGGAATTTGTACGCAGAGATCCCCAGCTTGTCCTGCTGGATCTGAAGCTGCCTTTTTATAATGGATTTCACTGGTGTGAAGAAATACGCAGAATTTCTCAGGTTCCGGTTATCTTTATTTCTTCGGCGGCAGATAACATGAATATGGTTATGGCGATGAGTCGTGGCGCAGATGATTTTATTGCAAAACCGTTTGATATGGATGTACTGACTGCAAAAATTCAGGCGATTCTGCGCCGCACATATTCCTTTGGAACTCCGGGAAATGTTCTGGAATATAAAGGGATTGTTCTGAGTCCTTCCCGCTGTACACTGACGTGGAATGGAAACGATATTGATCTTACGAAAAATGAGCTTCGCATTCTGGAAATATTGATGGAGCATGCCGGAAAGGTTGTTTCCAGAGATGCGATTATGACGAAACTATGGGAGAGTGACAGCTTTATTGATGATAATACGCTGACTGTGAATATTACCCGCCTGCGCAGGAAACTGGAAAAAGAAGGACTGAAAGAATTTATCATTACCAAAAAAGGCCTTGGATATATGGTATAAGACGACAGTATAAATAAAAGGATTTTTTATGAAACTTTTTCTGGATTATATAAGCAAAATTAAATTCTATATCATTCTGCAATTGTTTCCTGTAATGCTTGCAGAAATAATTTTTTTTCTTTATCAGCTGCCGATTGAACCGATGGTGTATGTTACTGTTTTCTGGCTATTAACCGGAATTTGTGCGTGTCTGAACGGATTTTACAGATACAGGAAAAAGGTAGAACAGTTGGAATTGATTGCAGCTGCACCGGATATCAATCTTTCACAGATGGATTCTCCTGTCGGTCAGGATGAAAGATTCCAACAGGAAATTATGCAGCAGTTAAATCAGATGCGTATCGATGTGGAGAATGCCAGCCAGAAGGCATCTGAAGACATGACAGATTATTATACGATGTGGGCACATCAGATCAAAACGCCGATTTTTGCACTGCGACTTTTACTTCAGGAGAGTCCTGAGGAAAATAAAGAGAAACTTTCGGAACTTTTTAAAATTGAGCAGTATGTGGAGATGGTTCTTGGTTATCTAAGGACAGAGGATATGTCTTCGGATCTCAAACTTTCCCGTTGTTCTCTTGACCGGATCATACGTGATCAGATTCATAAATATGCAGGAATTTTTGTCTCAAAGAAACTCACACTTACTTATGAAAGTATTTCGCAGGATGTTCTGACGGATGAAAAATGGCTGGGATTTGTGATCGGACAAATTTTATCCAATGCCCTGAAATATACCCGAACCGGAGGAATCCGAATTTATCTGGAGAAAAAATTATCTCTGGATACAGATGATGTAAGCATTTCGATAGGAAATGATGACTGCAATAAAGTAGAAAACCTTACACTGGTCATTGAAGATACCGGAATTGGTATTCGTGCAGAAGATATTCCGCGAATTTTCGAAAAAGGCTACACCGGAGTAAACGGACGGGATGATAACCGCGCAACAGGTATCGGACTGTATCTCAGCAACAAGATTATGCGCAAACTGGGACATCGTCTTTATATAACTTCTACGGAAGGAAAAGGAACGAAAGTATTTCTTGAATTTTCAGTTGAAGATTTGAATATGTATTAGAGTTTTTTTACACGTTTTAGGATAATAAGCGGGAATCCTCGGCAATTCAATTACCGAGCCTGCAAATAAAAAGTCAATAGCAAATTGATGATTTCAGGCAAAAATTTTTGCAAGATTTTGAACATTAAAATAAGACCACCGATATTCGCTGGTCTAAAATAAAGGTATTGACGAGATATTTATTCTGGGAGTGAAGACAGATATTCTTTCACTCGACCATAGTAGATGCGAAGAAACTTATTCGCACCGGCTGTCATGTAGACGTAATAAGGCTTTCCTTGTGCTCGTTTCTTATCCATAAACAAGTAGACAGGATCATCCTGTGGCTTTGTTTTGATGAGAACATCCATGACTTGAAACAGAGTCTTACGAAGAGTACTGGAACCGCGCTTGGAAGCAGGAACGCTTTTCTGCTCATATGAACCGGATTCATTTACGCCGGGATCAACGCCTGCAAAGGCTGTAATGGCTCCTTTGTGGGTAAATCGGGAGACATCACCAATCTCTGCCATAAGCTGTGGACCAAGCGATTTACCTACACCTTTCATAGCCATGACAACAGGGTATTCCGGCAGTTTAGAAGCAGCCTCATTCATCATGGTACGAAGCTGTTCCACAGTCTGTGAAGCCGTATTTAATTGTTCTACAGCCTGTTTGATGATTAACTTTGTCAGATCGTCTTTTGGAAGTATAGAAACAAGCTCCTTAGATGCTTCATAGATTTCAACAGCTTTTGAACGGCTGAAGTTGTACTTCCTGCGTTTACACCACTTTTGATAGTGGTCGATAAAGGCGTTTAGAGAGAGTTTACGAACACAATCCACATGCCAGTAGGTGGCTGAAAAGTCAACCCATTTTTGACTTCCATCCTCACGGGCAGGGCTGTCAAAATAAGTGTTAGCTCCCGGATAAGTTTGGTCAAGGATGCTGATTAGATTATTTTTCATAGCGGTTTTGTGTTTCATGTAAAAATCAAACTGGCGGTTCATGGTTTTCAGTTGATTACGAATTTCATCCATGAGACTATACTGTCTGAGTTCCGTCCAACTGTCAAGAGTATAGCGTGCAATTTTTACTGCATCCGCTTTATCGGACTTTACTTTGCGGAGAGAGTTGTCTCCAAAATCTTTGATGAGTTTGGGATTTATGGCAGATACAAAAAGGTCAGCTTTCGAAAGTTCACGGACAAGAGGTTCGTAATAACGACCGGTGTGTTCCATGACAATACGAGATTCGCCATCAATGGATTGGATCTGCTCAATGAGAGAGCGAATCCCACTGACTGTGTGTTTGACTTCAAATGGTTTTGAAATGATCTCACCATAAGAACGAAGGATAGCAACCATGCTTTTTCCTTTGGAAACATCAATACCTACTGCATTCATATTCATAAATTTGTCACTCCTTAAAATCAGATTATGCAATGGATAAAGACCAGTTTTACTCATTGCCTATTCCATCTACTGTGGTGTGACACGAACGTACCGAAGGCAGTTCAACCTGCATAAAACGAACGCTGCAAATGAGGAGCTGGTTATCAGTCTCGGTAACGGACGCGAAGTCCAAGATGAATAAGACGATATACCGATTGCTCCATACATTTTAACAGCTTAAGCAACAAGATGGATAATTCCTTACTGGCTGTAAGGGATATTAACCATAAATATATTGTAGTAGATGAAAGCGCAAACTGTGCATATCTGCACTCATAATAAATACAAATAACAAAACGGTCTGAGTTTATAAACCCAGACCTCATGATATCATCCTGCATATCTAACTTCCATAAATTGTCTTTCGTTATCAGCAATCGGTGGATTTTCCAGCGCTTTAATCCAGTAGATTTCTCCATCGCATTCTAACTGAATATACATCTTTTCGTTTATGAGTGCGCATTTAATGATTTTTGTTAATGATCCGGTTTTCAGTGTTGTGTTCACCGCAGTAGCGCCTGGTCTGGCATATGCCGGAAGATCACTGTTTACTGTGAAATGTCGGCTGCTTCCATCTGCGGAATATATTTCTTTGTAAGATCCATATCTGCTTGTCGGAACAAATTTTCCATTGACATATTCGTAGGTGAAATTAATTGCATTGATACCAAGAGAATAAGAAACGATGCTCTCTGTAATTACAATCTTATTTCCATTTAAGTTGGTAACTTCACCTATGCGATGGTTTCCGTATCCTGCCATAATTTCAGTGAAATCAAGGGCCTTTCTGAACTTTCCGTTTGTGTATTTTAATAATGCACATACAGGTCCGTCACCATTCTCGGCTGGTGCATAGAGATATAAAAACGGCTGTCCGTTTTTCAATGTATAAATATTTGCTATAACATTATAAAAACGTGTATTTTTTAATCTGTAAGCTGTTTTTCCATTAACCGATACAGTAAGTGACGAATATGCTTCATCGTCGGTTTGATTGGCTGCTCTGATTCTGATTTTATCTTTCATTCCATCACCGGTAACATCATATGCTGTGTATGTCCGATTTGCTTTTAATTGGACCCCATTTGCCGCTGCTTTTACGGGTCTGGAAAAAATAATTACAAAACCAATTGCCAGAAACATAGTAAACACAGAAATAAAATTGTTTCTTTTTCTCATAAAACATGACCCCTTTCGTGTAGGAATTGCTATAATTTTTACATTTTTATTGTATCATTGTATATGTGCAAATTGTATTTTTGAGTTACAAAATCCTGAGATAATTTTATGAGAACCAATCCTCTTCCCTATGCATCTAATTAGTGTAAAAGTAAAAAGTAAACACGTGTAGTAATCCGGCTGGACAAAAGGAGAAGACAAAGTTATGACAAAAGATGTATTTATTAAGGAGGTTCGGGATGCAGAAGCCATGCTGTATCATATATCAAAGTCCATTCTGAAGAATGACTCTGATTGTGGGGATGCTGTGCAGGAAACAATTCTTAAGGCATATGAAAAACTTCCCACTTTAAAGAAAGAAAAATATTTCCGAACATGGATCACAAGGATATTGATCAATGAATGCAAAGGGATTCTTCGGAAAAGAAAAAATGTTATTCCATATGAAGAATATATGGACAATATGAAAATGACTGAGGAGGACAGATACAGTCATCTGTATATGGCGATTATGGAACTTCCGGAGGATCTGAGGGTTTTGGTAACATTGTATTATTTAGAAGGATTTTCATTGAAAGAGATCAGTGAGGCTCTGGATATTCCGGAAGGAACGATTAAAAGCAGACTTTCCCGTGCAAGAGAGTTTTTGAAAGCACAGTTATCCGATGAAGAAGAGAAAAGACCGATGCCTGGGAAAAACAGCAAACTATCAAAGAGAATAACAGGAAAGGGGAAAATGTCATGTTAGAGAAGAAATGGAATAATATCGCACCGGAAGTACCACAGGATTTTCATAATAAATTTGAAGATACACTAAAACAGATTGAACAGGCGGATTCAGTTGATAAAAAATATAAAAGAAAAAAATCAGTGGACGATTATTGATTGCAGCAGCAGTAATCTGTACTGGTATGGCTGTTACTGTGGCTGCAAAAGAGTTCTTTAAATGGAATGATTACCTGGTGAAAAGACTGGATCCATCGGAGGAACAGCAGGAGACACTGCAGGAATCAACTTATATTCAGAATATAGACCAGTCTGTAACACAAAATGGTGTGACGGTTACCCTGACAGATTCTATTCAGGATCAGGGATTCCTGTATGCTTTTTTTGAAGTGAAAACAGAGGACAGTATTTCTATGACTGATCATACTTCTTTTGAGGAGATGACACATTTTAAGATCGATGGAAAAGAAGTATATGCAGTGGACGATAACAGATTTGGAAGTTTCAATACTGGGGTAGGACAGGATGTGTTACTGAAAACAGATCAAAATTCTACACATCTTAAATATTTTAACGCCTGTATATCTTATGACGGTGATTATGATCTGAGTAATAAAACAGTAGAAATCACATTAAAGAATCTTACGGAGGAAGGAGATTATGATACGACTGTTATTACAGATGGAACATGGGATTTTAAATGGACTCTGGGTGCAGTAAAGCCTCCGACAACTCTGGAAGTGAACCGGAAATGTGATTTTGGAGGTTATGAAATCACAGTGAAAAAAATGGAAGTAACGCCCCTTTTATGGTCATTATATCTTGATTATGATGAAGCTATGAAGGTGTATGAAGATGAGAAAAACAAGTTTGAGTACACAGGTACGGACTATGGCATGGATCTTTATGCCAGAACTAGTATTGACCAGGTGCGTTATAAAGATGGAACGGTTTTAACACTTGATAGGACCATGGGAGGCATCGCTGGCGGTGGAGAAAAACAGGATAAGGAAAATGGTGTCATGATCATCAGAAACAGCTTCCCGCAACTGGTTGATGTAGATAACCTGCAGGCGGTACATTTTGGGAACATTGACCAGTGGCTTGAAGTGCGGGAATAGGAATGTGCTGATAACCACTGAAATTTAAGGAGTCAACAACATATGATAAGAAGCCGGAAAATCAGTTTTTCATTACTGATTTTCCGGCTTCTTGTAGTTGTCAAATCAATATCCAAGTGTGTCGTTAACGAGGATCACGTGGATTCTGTCAGTGTGTCTGGAGAATCTGGTAATCAGGAACTGGCAGCAGATAGTATCCATGGATTTGCAGTCAAAGCATTTGGGATACTCCCGATACAAGTTTTGTTTATGCGTTTCCAAGTACAGCTGAGATTTTAATTTCTTTTTCCTCTTCGCAAAGATCAAACGCTTCATTATCCTGTACGGTAAAGTGAACTTCGTATAATATATTGTCAGATAAAGTATCTGGTGTTTCACCAGCTTCTGTCTGAATATGCCACAATTCTGCAGGGACCTCTTTTAAAGAACCATCTGTTTCATAGGAATAAAGTTTAAGACTTCCAGTTTCTCCGGATATACCCTTCATACGCAGAGCAACCGTAGTATTTGGATGAACATTTTCAACTGTGACAGTATTCAGCCATCCTGTTACAGTTCCCTGTCCGCCATCAGCCTCAAACTTATCCTGACTTAAAACGTTTCGGTTAGCCTTGTCCAGATTGACTTTACGATAAGGCATTTCCGGAAGATATACAAATCGATCCTGTAATCTCAGAAGTTCAAGATATCCGGTTGGACAATAGAGGGCATTTCCACTGTTTCCTGCATACATGCCAATCGCCATGTTATTATATCCAGGTTTATTTGATACATTCATCGTGAACACAGTTTTACCGGTCTCAAAATCAAGCATAATATACTGCCACATGCTGGTTTCCATATCCTGAACATAACCGTAAATGTATCCGGTCGCGGTAGAAAGCTTCAGCATAGAAGTGTCAGAGAGATCACTTCTGCACCAGATGCTCTTCATTTCATAACCATCATCTGTTTTTATTGTATCCACGCGTTCCACACCAGGAGCAATCATGCTGTTTCCCTGTCTTAACCAGTTTACATCATAAATATTTTCATAGCTCTGTATGGATGAGTCGCTGTCTTCTTTCCCAAGGTTGGCACTTCCAGCACCAAACCAGTTGCACACGATCGTACTTACTGTTCCGGATCCGTTATCGTATACGATTGCTGAGTTTTCAACAGATACCTGTACATCCTCAGGAAGTTCATCGATGACTGGCATGGTTGCCATTGTTTCACCGGTTTTCATGTCCAGTGCAAGCAGATTTACCGGGTTCTGGTTGTCTGTAAACATAACAAGATCCTTTGTCAAAGATGGGGAACATCCACTTCCCCATGCAAGACAGCCACCGGTTGTAGAATCTCCTTCTTTGCTCTCTTTGGCACCGACACTTTCATAAGCAGTCTGCCATACTTTATTTATTCCATTATCTGCCTGGAACAGATAACAGTTTGTATTTGTAAGGATTACAGCGCCATCTTTTGAAGCAGAAATTCCGTTTTCTGCACCTTCACCAGGAGTTAATTCGTATACAAATACGGCATCTGACAGGTTTATTTCTTCACCGTTCAGAATAGAATCAATGGCCGCCCGGGAAATATAACCAACTGCCCCTTGCTGTTTTCGATCAGGATAAATACGGAATCCACCTGTTGCAAACCACAGATTTCCATCATAATCAAATACGACAGAAAGAAGATTCTGATCCAGTGTTTTTCCAAGTTTTTCTTCGGCAGCTGTTTTTATATCAATATCAAGTACCTTTTCAAATTCAGGAAGGACATTACCTTCGTCATCAGTTGCCTTCAGCATAAGAACATGATTGTTGCTGGTAGGACATACCAGACGGTTGCTCTCATCGACAAAGGAATAGGAACTCTGGATCATATAACCACCACCATCATGCTGTTTTGGAGAAAAGCAGCCCAGTGTCTGAGTTTCATCAGCATTGATGTCGCGAATGGCGAGCCCGCCAAGGAACGGAACTACGGCATGTCCGTAAGTGTCAAAAAAGATTGCAGGAGAAGCATTTGGATTTGTCTTCTCATAAGAAACATTGATTTCTGAATAGATATCAACAGGAAGCACCTCATCTGTAGAGTCAGTATTGTAGCAGTCATGGTGAATATTGGAATCACTTTTTGCCATATAAGGATTTTCATCCACTATTTTGGCTGTCAGAGGTTTTATTGGTAATTCTGTTGATTCAGAGGTTTCGGCTGCTTCTGTTGGTATTTCATCGGCATATACGGCAGTCAGGCTGCCTCCAGATGTCATAGTGATCATTAATGCTGTCATTGCAAGGAATAAAGTTCTTTTCTTCATTCATTTTCCTCCTGAAATTATATTGTTTAAATGATTGTTTTTTTCAATCTGAACCAGGCTCTGAGACCTTCCTGGATTTCATCGTCCCTCACTGGTTCCAGAAAAAAGTATTCTACACGAAGCCTGAAAGCATGAAGTGAAAAATCTAAATTGCTGCACCAGATAATTCCACAGCCAGGAAATAAGGAGCGCAGATGTTCTGCCGCATTAAGTCCATCTACTCCAGGTAGTACAAGAAGTACAATATCTGGTACATGCGTTTGTATCTCTTTAAAAAAAACTTCCTGATTCTGATAAGTTTCAAGTAATGGAAAAAGCTTTTGATTTATGCAGTAAGCATTAATTACTTTTGCGTAATGTTCCCCTTCATGTTTTAAATCAGTTAATACTGCAATACGATACACAAATCTCCTCCTTTCACCTATATTTAAAAGCTTATTTAGTGGAATCAAGTAAGTTATTGTGAGGGATATTCGTTTGTTTTATTATATGAAAAGTAAGAAGAATTTCAAGAATTCTGTCACGAAACAGCAGAAAATGGCACGAATTGCAAAAACACTTTCATGGATTGGATAAAAAAATTATGCTATACTCTTTATATGTTTCAGAAACATGAAGGGGGAGCGACTATGAGAATTGCGATTGTCGATGATATAAAAGAAGAGCGTGCGGTATTGTATGGATGGCTTAGTAACCAGCTTTCAAAAAGGAATATTCCTGGTGATTTCGTTGAGTTTGAATCAGGAGAAGAATTTCTGGCGGCAGCAAAAAAACGCCCTTTTACCGTAGTGTTTTTGGATATTTATATGAATGGCGCAAATGGAATTGAAATTGCAAGAGAACTTAGAATGTCAGATTCAGATTGTTTCCTGATTTTCACTACCACATCCACAGATCATGCATTGGAAGGATTCAGAGTCAGGGCACTGCATTATCTTGTAAAACCATATAACGAAAAAGAAATTTCAACACTGCTTGATGAAATACTCTCCAGAATTCCAGATTCTGGAAAGTACATTGATGTAAAAGTGAATGGAAGTAACATACAGATCCCTTTTAAAAATATTATTTACGCAGAACATTTTTCACACATGATCCATATACACACTACGGGCGGAAAGGAGATGCTCACCCGTCAGTCTTTTGAGGCATTTACGGCTTCGCTGAAAATGGATTCTCGCTTTTATTCATGCAATAGAGGGATTGTTATCAATTTGGAGCATGCGGTTGATTTTGATGGAAGTATGTTTCTTATGGATGATGATAATAATATTCCTGTCAGTCGTAAGCTGCTTAAAAATGCAAGGCAGACTTTTATGGAATTTTTGTTTCAGTGAGGAAAATAAAAATGAGTGAAATAATGCGTCCGATATTGGAAATTGCTGTAATTATTCCGGGTATGCTTCTTGCATATCTGCCGGTAAAGGCCTGCCTGAGGCAGGCTCCTTTTAAACTTGGATTATGGATGTTTCCGCTGCTTTTGGGAATCAGCCTGTCAGGAGGTATTGTCTGTTATTATTTTCAGATTATGACTACTTTGTTTTTGATTCCTGTATTGCTGTTTCTCATGCTGCTTTATCATAAAACTCTTCAGATCTCCATTTGGAAATCCAGTAGTATTTTTCTGGCAGTCTGTGCTGTTTTTGCGTGCGTAAAAAGTCTGTCCAGGGCAGTAAATGCTATTATGATCTTTGAACCTGATATCGCAGAAAAACAATTATGGTTATGTGTGAAAGCAGGGATTTTTTATAATCTCATCTGTCTGAGTTTTGTATTGATTGCATGGTATCCTGCCACGCATATGGTACGGATTCTGATAGCAGATGAAAATTTCGCTCAGACGTGGTATATATTCTGGATCCTGCCGTTGATTTTTATCGGATTAAATCAATTCATGGTCCCAAAATATCAGAGTACTTTATATACAGGGCGGATTTTACAGATTTACATAGTAGTCAGTATTGTTCTTTTAATAATTCTGACTCTCTTTTATGCGATATTTCTTATGATGGCATTAAGTCTGAATAAAAATGCAAGGCTTCAGCAGGAAAATCATTTCCTTTCTCTGCAGCGCTCCAGATATGACAATCTTTGTGCGGCTATTGAAGAGACAAGACAGGTACGTCACGATATCCGGCATCATTATCTTCAGCTGGCTGCATTGGCAGAAAAAGGTGATATGGAAAAAATTAAAGAATATCTTTCCAGTGCCGACAGAAAAATGCCAAGTTTTGATTTCCATTTCTGCGATAATCAGGCTGTGGACAGTATACTTGGATATTATTCGAATCATGCAAAACAAGAAGGTATTCCTTTTCTGGCACAGATTGATATTCCAGATAACTTTTTGGGGGATGAGATGGATATATGTCTAGTGCTCTCAAACCTTCTGGAAAATGCAATAGAGGCAAGTCTGAAGACAGAAGATTCCAGAAGAAAGATTGTTATAAAGATGTATTTGCATCATACACATATTCTTCTGATTCAGGCTGAGAATAATTTCGATGCAAAGATACTGGAAAAGAATGGTGTTTTTCAGTCTACAAAGCATTCGGGAAATGGAATAGGAATTCAATCCATACGCCATATCACAGAAAGAAATGGTGGTGCTAGCAACTTTACATATAAGGATGGTGAATTTACAGCAAAAATCATGCTTCGAATATAAGCAGCAACGATAAAAAACAGACATTTTTTGATTAGTAAAGCAAGAATGAAGTAAAAAAATACCGGGCTACCCATCAGGACAGTCCGGTATTGATTTTTAAATTATTCGCAAAGTTTGGAGAATTCGTCATCTTCTCTGCCAGGAGTTTTCAGATCGAATTTCTTGATTGCAAACTGGAAGGAAAATATTTGAAACTGCCTAAGATGACGGCTGTCAGAATGAAGCTTC
>OGPA01002798.1_pt1 | contig 11831 bp, 8 predicted proteins | sample 1552841 | NCBI WGS metagenome assembly OGPA01 (sample SAMEA2579916, study PRJEB22360) | human gut metagenome | reverse complement strand
TTCGGCCTGTCGCAATAAACGGGCTATCTCTGCCAGTTGAGCCGCTGCAGAAGCTTTTACCAAAGGATAACGCTGCATCATCAATGCCGCTTCCTCCTCGGGAGTCAGGTAATCCAATTGTACCTTGATAAACCGATCTTCGAAAGCAGAGTCCAGCCGTTGGGTAGAAACATAAGCAAACCCGGTGTTACCGGCAGCGACGAATTGTACATTCGTGCCTTTATTATAGCGAACACCCGAATCCTCGTCATACAGATACGACTGTCGCCGGTCCAGAATCGTCATCAGAAAATTAGCAGCCACCATCGGGATACGGGTCAGCTCGTCCAGGAAGATCAACGTAGGCCTATCGGAAGTGAAAGCCTTGAAAAATTCGGAACGGACCGCCAGGGTTTTCCCTTCATCCCCGATAACCAACCCACCGACAAACATTTTCTTCGGCTTAAATGCCTGCCCCATATCGAAACCGAAATAGTCCATTTCCATAGCATCGGCCAATTCCATCGCCACCGATGATTTACCACATCCTTTCGGCCCCAACAGAAAAGGATATTTCCCCAGATACAAAGTATGGCATAAAAATTCCCATTTCCGTTGAGGAATACACAAGTCCCTGGAATGTTTCGGAGGACTGAAAGAAGCGGTCCGAAAATCCGGAAACAAGTCCGGTTGTAGTAGCGAGGCAGTTGTCTTATTCGATTGCATAGGTTTTATTTCAAATCATTTTCATTCCTGAACGGAAAACCATTAAAACACAATTTATGGTTGTTTAAAAACTTCCGGTTTGCCGAGACTCACCCCCCGTTCCTGCCGAGAAAATTTATCCTTCTGTTCGACATATTATCTCATCTTCGATTTTAGATGAAATCTTCAACAGCAAATCCTTCGGATTTTCTTCCGCCAGAAGCTCCCTTTCTCTTTACAATGACAGAGGAACTCCAAACAACCAAAACCTTTCCTGCAAAGATACCGGATTTCCCGAATTGTATCCGTACAAATCCGATATTTTAGTGCTAAAAACGATCTTCGCCACTCCGTTTTTCCAGTTTCATTACCGAAGGGATGAAGAATGAAATCACCCCCAGGGATAAAATGATACATCCGGAAATCCAGAACGCATTACTTACCCCTATCGTATCGGCGATATAACCGGTCAACAAAATACCTATCATAGAAGGTAATAAACTCAGACTTCCAAAAAGTGAAAATACCCTGCCTAAAGCAGTATGATCGATAAAAGTTTGTAAAACAGAAGTGAAAGGCCCACTGTAAAACGAACCGGCCAATCCACCGATAATAGTTAAACACACAAACAGCACAAAAGCATCCGAAGGCAATAATCCCGATATCAGAATATAGCTTCCCAAGGCCAGGTAAGAGCTATTGATCAGCCCAACCCGCCGGATCTTTATTTTCCAGACTCCCAGAATCAAACCGCCGAGCAATGTACCTGCACCCCAGACAATTTCTACCAGACTCATTTGAAAAGTATCTCCTCCGAAATGAGTTACCGTCATCAAGGGAAACAATACAGCAACCGGCATTAAAAAGAAAGTAACTGCAACGGAAATTATCATCAACCAGGGTAATCCCCGATGTTTTTGTACTTCCTTCCAGCCTTCGACCATTTCATGCCATATTCCGGGTTTCCGTTTTTCTTCCGTCCTGACCGGGTCGGGGATCGCAACAAAAGCCAAAGCGGTACAAGCGATGATCGCCCCTGCAACATCCAGCAGCATCACCACCGTCATATTCAGTGAAGTGATCAAAAGTGCTCCTAAGGCAGGTCCGGCAATACTACTCACCGACTGTAACGCCTGGTTTACTCCGGCAATCCGCATTAATTCCGATTCGGGCGCCAACATGGGAATAGCCGCCTGCATAGCGGGTGAATGGAAAGCATTTCCGATACTCCGCAGAGCCATCAACAAATAAATCAATCCCAATTCAGCCTGATCGAAATAGAATAAACCTCCCAGTATCAAAGAACATAGAGCGACAAAACTATCGGCAGCGATCATGGTCAGTTTTCTTTTCCAACGATCGACATATACACCCGCTATAGGTCCTAACAAAGCCTGAGGTAATAAGGTCGCCAACACAGCATAGGATAGCACTTCGGCACTTTTAGTCTCTATGCTCAACCAAAACATGACCGAATATCCGACAATAGCACTACTCAGGATAGAAAACAACTGTCCCGACCATATAATAATAAATTTCTTTTTCCAAAGATCCATGATAAAAAAACTATAAACAAAAGACTAAAAAGCTATAGCTTAAAGGCTATAGGCTAAAAAAGCAATAGGCGATAAAAAAAGGGGGAATCGAAAGCTAAGTGAAAAATAAACTAGCCTTCAAAATAAATTATCCTACCCATCATCTTCATAACTAACATTTTTTTGAAAAGTCGCCACAAAGATAGCAAAATTTACGTATACCGTGTAAACATAAAATGAAATATCATGGAAAGGAACCTTAAAGAAGCTTTAAAGCATCGCAGAAGTTATTACGCGATAGATAATCAAACCACAATTCCTGATGCTGAGATCGAGGAAATTTTAGATTTTGCCGCTCTTCATACTCCCTCTGCTTTCAATTCCCAATCCACACGGATGGTACTATTATTGAGGGAACAGCATCGACGGCTTTGGGACATTGTCCGGAATACGCTAAAAAAGACGATCCCGGCAGCCGCTTATGCTTCTACCGAAGCAAAAATCAATAAATCGTTCGCAGCCGGTTACGGTACGGTATTATTTTTTGAGGACACCGCTATAATCGAAGGTTTACAGAAAGCTTTCCCTTTATATCATGAAAAATTTCCGCAATGGTCCCAGCATACCTCAGGGATGCATCAACTGGCCGTCTGGACTATGCTCGAAGACGCCGGATTCGGAGCCTCCCTGCAACATTACAATCCTCTGATCGACAAAGAGGTTATTGCCACCTGGAAATTACCTGCCACCTGGGAATTGATTGCACAGATGCCTTTCGGTTTACCGCTGGAACCACCCCAAAAGAAAGAATACAAACCTTTATGCGACAGGGTAAGGGTATTTAAATAAGGCAATGATACACATATTTACACTTATAAACATAGAATTATTCTGTCGTTACTTATCCGTCTCCGGTGTTCGTGTTCGGGGACCCGGTCGCTTCTGCCGGTCAGTGAAGGAAAGCCTTAACGGACCGGTCCAGGCGAACCGGTCTGACGACACAAAATCCGGAATCGGAACAGAAAGAAAAAATATACCTGGGTTTAGGATAAACATGTATATAAACACCTTTTCTTTTAACCCCGAGATCACTGGCAAATCAGGTCATTCGAATGGTATAAGGATAACGTTTCTTCTACCACTTATTCATATGAACCTTCGAAGCATCCCATTTATCTTTCGGACTATGAGGCATAGCCGGATATCCTACGGGAATCACACACAATGAATTAATTTGTTCCGGAATTCCCGTATATTTTTTCACGACTTCCATGCGATCTGCATAAGGATATGTAGCGGTCCAGACAGCTCCTAATCCGATCGCTTCCGCAGCCAGCAAGATATTTTGAGTAACAGCCGAACAATCCAGATACCAATAAGAAGATTTAGTAGTATCCCCACAAACGACGATAGCCATCGGAGCTTCTTTCAACATTTTGGCATAAGGCAACACAGCAGCCATAGAATCGAGCACTTCCCGGTCGTCGATGACGATCAATTCCCAAGGCCGGACATCTTTACCACTCGGAGCAGCCATCCCTGCCTTCAATAATACCTCTACTTTTTCCTTTTCTACCGGTTTGGGTAAATATTTTCTTACACTTTTCCGGCCCATAATATTTTCCAAGGCATCCTTCGTCTGGATTTTACTTTCTTTTTTCTCTGAATTACATGCTGTCATAACTAAAAAAATAAAAGATACGATAAGTAATAAAGTTGTTTTCATATAATAGGAATTTATAAATCATCTTTTCCGAAGCTTTACAATTTCCCCTAAAGCCGGAATCTTTACCTGTATATTCCTTTTGCCGGCCTCTTCGGCAAATACAGCAGGCGGATCACTCAGGGGTTCGTCGGATAAATCGAATGTTCCATAATGCATAGGGATCGTTATCCGGGCTTTCATCTGCGAAGCAGCCGTCAAGGAATCATAAGGCGAAATATGGTTCGCTTGCATAAACCAACGGGGTTTGTAAGCTCCGATACCCAGTAAAGCATAATCCGGAGCACCGAACAATTCTTCTATTTCGGTAAAATGAGAGGAATAGCCGGTATCTCCCCCATAATACACCGACAAGTCATCGGTCTGCAACATAAAAGCTCCCCACAAACGCAGTCCTCCGTCGTTTAAAGAACGTTTGCTCCAATGTTGAGCAGGCAAAAAAGTAATTTTCAACCGTCCTTCCTCCCAACGCTGATACCATCCGGCTTCTATCACCTGAATATCGGGCAGCCAGCCCCGGATCAAATCCCTCATTCCCAGACCACAAAATACTTTCATCCGGGGATTGTTCTCATATAAACGGATAATACTGGGTTTGTCCATATGATCGAAATGGTCATGGCTGATCAGCAAGTAATCGATCTCTTTGAAAATATCCGGATCGGCAGGAAATTTACTCTTACGACGGACGAACGGAATATTGCCAAAGACCGGGTCGAACATGATCCGTTTACCACCCAACTGCATAAAGAAAGAATTATGTCCTAACCAAGCCAACGCATCACCGCTAATCCCTTGTAAACTATGCAGTGGAAAAAGTTGAGGTTCCCAATTTTCGTTCCGTTTCTCTTTACGTTGGGGATTGGGCGAAAAACGCCATTTCAAAACATTACCGATCCCCTGTTTAGAGCGATGTTGCCGATTCACAAAACGTCCCTTTACCACAGGATTTCCCCTCCAATAAGGCTTTACTGTAATAAGCCCTTCGTTCCGCCGAAAAGTAATCCGCTCTCCCATGATAAATTATTTTAGGTTACTTTGTGCAACAAATATACGTTTTCATCTCTTATTCCGAGAAATAATCAAAACTAAAAAACATGAACAGACTGTTATTTTTAAATCCGATATTTTAACAGGAAAAATAAAACGGGCCCGGAGCATCTCATTTCTGACAAATGCCCTTCACCCTAAAAGAAGTAAGGCAGTTATATACATATTTACACTAATAAACGTAGGTTTATTTTTTTCTATCTATTCCGATTTCGGGTTTTATACCGTCAGACCGGTTCGCCAATTCCGATCACCGAAGACGAATAAGTAACGAACTACCTTTATAAGTGTAAATATGTATATAACTGCCAAAATGCAAACGAAACTCTTTTTATTACAACATCAATAACTATTATCTACTGATACACAAACGTTTCCATTTGTATAAAATTATACATTTTGAACTTTCTATGTAAAAAACAGAAAAAACATTTGGAATTTAAAAAAATTCGTCGCTATCTTTGTTGCATAAAAATGATAAAAACATGAAGCGTTTATCCCTACATCTCCTGAATATTATTATTCTCGTGGTCCTTAGCCACGGAACGGAGAGGGGTATATAAACGAAAATCGAACCGAAATATAAATTGATCATATGCCTTTCTCCCAAACGAGAAAGGCTTTTTTTTTTAACAGACAGAAAAATGAACAAAACAATGTATCGCCATATTATCGTCATTAACATTCTACTCGTGGTCCTGCAAAGATAACGAGAGAAGGGTGACGCGTATATACACACTATTTGTAGAAGCCTTTCTCTCGCCGGGAGAAAGGCTTCTTCGCATTTAAGAACTTACTGCACAAAATAAAAGAAAATGAGAAATAACCTTAGAAGCGCTGTTACAATGACAGGCCGTCGGATGGCCGGAGCCAGAAGTTTGTGGAGAGCCAATGGTATGAAAGACGAACAATTCGGGATGCCCGTCATCGGCATCGTCAACTCGTTCACCCAGTTTGTACCGGGTCATACCCACCTGCACGAAATCGGACAATACGTAAAGACCTTAATAGAAGAACGCGGATGCTTCGCAGCCGAATTCAATACCATAGCCATCGACGACGGAATCGCCATGGGCCACGACGGGATGTTATACTCGCTTCCTTCGCGGGAAATCATCGCCGACAGTGTGGAATACATGGCCAACGCCCATCAGGTAGACGCTTTGTTTTGTATCAGTAATTGTGACAAAATCACTCCGGGCATGCTGATGGCTGCTATGCGTCTGAATATTCCGACGATTTTTGTATCCGGAGGCCCGATGGAAGCCGGTAATTTCGACGGCAAGGGAATAGATCTGATCGACGCCATGGTCATGAGTGCAGACAGCCGTTGCAGCGATGCAGATATCGAGAAAATCGAGCGTTGGGCCTGCCCCGGATGCGGTTCGTGTTCGGGCATGTTTACAGCCAACTCCATGAACTGTCTCAACGAAGCGTTGGGATTGGCGCTTCCCGGCAACGGTACCATTGTAGCCACCCACACTAACCGGCGGCGTTTGTTTGAAAAAGCTGCTTCATTAATCGTACAAATGGCCGGACGGTATTATTTCGAAGGGGACGATTCGGTATTACCCCGTAACATAGCGACCAAAGCCGCTTTCGAGAATGCCATGTCACTGGACATCGCCATGGGAGGATCGACCAATACCGTACTCCACCTGCTGGCCATCGCCCACGAAGCCGGAGTAGACTTCACCATGCAGGATATCGACCGCCTGTCGAGAAAAGTACCGGTACTATGCAAGGTCGCTCCCAACTCTCACTTTCACATCCAGGATGTAAACCGGGCAGGAGGTATCCTGTCTATCCTCGGGGAATTGGCGGAAGCCGGTTTGATCGATACCACGGTCAACCGTGTCGGATACAAAAATCTGGCAGAATGCCTCTCGAAATACAACCTGAAAAGCCCGAAGCTCACTCAAAAGGCGCAAAAATTCTATCTCAGTGCACCCGGCGGCAAATTCAGCCGGGAACTGGGTTCTCAAAGTAAAACCTATGCCCGCTTCGATACCGACCGTCGGATGGGATGTATCCGGGATGTAAACCATGCTTATTTCAAAGACGGGGGACTGGCTGTCCTGACCGGGAACATCGCCCGCAACGGATGTATCGTAAAAACAGCCGGAGGAGATGAATCACTGTTCGTATTCCGGGGACGTGCCAAAGTATTCGAATCGCAGGAACAAGCCATGAACGGTATTCTGAACGATGAAGTAAAAGCCGGAGATGTCGTCGTCATCCGTTATGAAGGGCCTAAAGGCGGACCGGGCATGCAAGAAATGCTTTACCCCACTTCTTATCTGAAATCCAAACATCTGGACAAAGCCTGTGCCCTGATCACCGACGGACGATTTTCAGGAGGGACTTCGGGTTTATCCATCGGTCACATCTCACCTGAAGCAGCTGCCGGAGGAGCTTTAGCCATCGTCCGGGACGGCGATCTGATCGAAATAGACATTCCGGCACGGACCATCAACCTGTTACTGAGTGATCCCGATATTGCCGCCCGGTTAGCCGCTCAAAAAAACTTCGAACCGGCCGGACGCAAACGTACGGTACCCAAATCCCTGCAGGCTTACGCCCGGTTCGTCAGTTCAGCCGACCAGGGTGCCGTCCGCATTCTATAACCCATAAGTTTTTACTTTTTATCTCTTTTTTCGTATGAACACTACTACACAATCTATCTATATGGAAAAGCAAGTAACAAAGACAACTTGTTTTTCGGGCTCGAAAGCGGTAATCGAAACCCTTCTACGTGAAGGAGTGGATACCGTCTTCGGGTATCCCGGAGGAACAATCATGCCGGTATACGATGCGTTATACGACTATCGGAACCGTCTCAACCACATCCTCGTACGTCATGAACAGGGGGCATTACATGCCGCCCAGGGCTATGCCCGGGTAAGCGGACGTCCCGGTGTCTGTATCGTCACTTCGGGTCCCGGAGCTACCAATACGGTAACAGGCCTTGCCGACGCGATGATGGATTCGACTCCTGTCGTTCTGATCAGCGGACAGGTAGGTTCCGGTTTCCTGGGCACCGATGCTTTTCAGGAAACCAACTTCGTAGGGATCACCCAGGCTGTAACCAAATGGAACTGCCAGGTACGGCAGCCCGCCGATATCCCTGCAGCCATCGCCAAGGCATTCTATATCGCCCGCACGGGACGTCCCGGACCCGTCGTGGTAGATATTACCAAAGATGCCCAGCAAGAAATGGCCGAATATCATTATGAAAAGGTCAGCTTCATCCGGAGTTATTGCCCGTCTCCGGCCATCGATAAAGAAAAAATTGCAGAAGCGGCCAAATTGATCAATCTGTCCCGTAAACCGTTGGCTTTAATCGGCCAGGGCGTCATCCTCGGCGGGGCAGAAAAAGAACTACGTGTTTTCCTGGAAAAAAGCGGTATCCCTGCAGCTTCCACTTTATTGGGACTGTCGGCCATTCCTTCCGATCATCCCCAATTCGTCGGTATGTTGGGTATGCATGGGAATTATGCCCCCAATATAAAAAACAAAGAATGCGATTTACTGATCGCGATAGGCATGCGTTTCGACGACCGGGTGACCGGAAATCCCGAACAATTCGGCATCAACGCCAAGATCATCCACCTGGAAATCGACCCTGCCGAAGTGAATAAAATCATATATGCCGACGTACCTGTCCTGGGAAATGTCAAAGAGACTTTACCCGCCCTGACAGAATTAGTGGTCCCCAACCGGCATACCGACTGGATAGCGGAATTCAAAGCCTGTTACAACATCGAATATCAGGAAATCATAGAACCGGCGCTCTACCCCACGAGCAAGCAAATCCGTATGGGAGAAGTAGTCGACCTGGTATCGAAAGCCTATCACCACGACGCGATTCTGGTCACCGATGTCGGGCAACAGCAGATGGTAGCTTCCCGTTATTTCCGCTTCAAACATACGCGGAGTATCGTCACTTCGGGTGGATTAGGCACCATGGGATTCGGCCTTCCGGCAGCTATCGGAGCAAAAATCGGAGCCCCCCAAAGAGAGGTTTGCCTGTTTGTCGGTGACGGTGGTTTTCAAATGAACCTGCAAGAACTCGGTACCATCTTTCAATCCCGGGTACCGGTGAAGATTATCCTGCTGAACAATAGCTTTCTGGGTATGGTGCGCCAATGGCAGGAGCTCTTTTTCGACAAGCGGTACTCATTTACCGAAATGACTAACCCTGACTTCGGGGCAATCGCCCAAGGAAACGGTATCGCCTACCGGTGCGTGGAAAAACGGGACGAACTGGAAACAGCCATCCATGCCATGAAGGAACATCCCGGAGCCTTTCTGCTGGAGGTTCGGGTTGAACCGGAAGAGAATGTATTTCCGATGGTTCCTGCCGGTGCAGCTGTGGGGGATGTGAGATTGGAATAAAGAAAAAAGTTGAAAGCTAAAGGCTATAGGCTGGAGGCCAGGAGGTAGAGGAGGGGGAGGAGGGGGAGAAAGGGAGAAAGGGAGAAAGGGAGAAAGGGAGAGAAAAAGAGATTATCGATAATAATAAAATAGAAAAATGATGCGATGAATAAAGAATATATCATAACGGTCTTTTCAGAAAACAAAGTAGGATTGCTAAGCCAGATCACGACGGTATTCACTTGCCGGGATATCAATATCGAAAGCCTGACGACTTCGGAATCGTCTATCCCGGGCATTCACAAATTTACCATAGTCGTCATCACCGATCCCGAAAAGATAGAGAAACTGGTCAAGCAGATCGAAAAGAAAATCGATGTACTGAAAGCCTTTGTTTTCACCCCGGATGAAGTGGTACAACAGGAAATCGCACTTTACAAAGTCACCCGGAGCAACAGTGTCGAAAAATTGGTACGCGACCACCATGTACGGATACTGGAAATCTGTGACGATTATATCGTACTGGAAAAGACCGGACACAAAGAGGATACCCAGTCTCTGTTCGAATTACTACAACCCCATGGGGTACAGCAATTCGTCCGGTCGGGCCAAATTGCGATCATCAAATCAAAACGCGAACTATTGAATGAATATTTACAGAAACGGGAAAATACGACGAAAGCGTAAACAACCCGGATCAAGGACAAAATAACACTAACAATTAAATCATTATTATTATGGCACAAATTAATTTCGGAGGAGTAAAAGAAAACGTAGTAACCAGAGAAGAATTTCCATTGGCAAAAGCGCTCGAGGTATTGAAAAACGAAACCATTGCTGTTATAGGATACGGTGTACAAGGTCCCGGTCAGGCCCTGAACCTGAAAGACAACGGTTTCAACGTAATCGTAGGTCAGCGCCGGGGAAGTAAAACCTGGGATAAAGCCGTAGCCGACGGCTGGATACCCGGCGAAACCCTGTTCGACATCGAAGAAGCCGCCCGTAGAGGAACGATCATACAATATTTACTATCGGATGCAGGTCAGATCGCCGTATGGCCGACTATTCAAAAACACCTGACTCCCGGCAAAGCCCTCTATTTCTCACATGGTTTCGGCATCACCTATAAAGATCGCACAGGCATCATCCCGCCGGCCGATGTCGATGTCATCCTGATCGCTCCGAAAGGCTCGGGTACTTCATTGCGGAGAATGTTCTTACAGGGACGGGGATTAAATTCCAGTTATGCCATCTTCCAGGATGCCACCGGCAAAGCTTGGGACCGGGTTATCGCTTTAGGAATCGGAGTAGGCTCGGGTTATCTGTTCGAGACCACCTTTCAGCGGGAAGTATATTCCGACCTGACAGGAGAACGGGGTACTCTGATGGGAGCGATCCAGGGCATTTTTGCAGCCCAGTACGACACTTTACGCGAACACGGCCACACCCCTTCGGAAGCCTTCAACGAAACCGTCGAGGAACTGACCCAAAGTCTGATGCCTTTAATTGCAGAAAACGGTATGGACTGGATGTATGCCAACTGCTCGACGACAGCACAACGGGGAGCACTCGATTGGTGGAAGAAATTCCGGGATGCCGCCAAACCGGTATTCGACGAATTGTACGGCCAGGTATCTTGTGGCAACGAAGCCCAACGTTCGATCGATTCCAACAGCCGGCCCGACTATCGTGAAAAACTGGAAAAAGAACTTCAGACCATGCGCGAATCCGAGATGTGGCAAGCCGGTGCCGTCGTTCGGAAACTGAGACCGGAAAACAATTAAAGCGAAAAGGCTAGAAGCAAAAAGCTAGAAGCGAAAAGTAAAAAGTGAAAGGAGATCGGCGAAAAAGCAAAAGATGAAAAGCGCCCCAATAACCTTCACTAATCCCTTTCCCTTTTTTACCTACTCCCGCTTCCACCTTATAACTTATAGCTTTTAGCCTAATAGCCTTTTCGCCTCTAACCTTTTACCTCATCACCTCATGCGTGAAAAAGTATATATATTCGATACCACCCTTCGGGATGCAGAGCAAGTTCCGGGGTGTCAGCTGAATACAATCGAAAAGATAGAAGTTGCCAGGCAGCTCGAGAAACTGGGTGTAGACATCATCGAAGCCGGTTTCCCCATCTCGAGTCCCGGGGATTTCAATTCCGTTGTAGAGATTTCTAAAGCAGTAACCATTCCAACCATCTGTGCTCTGACCCGGGCTGTAAAAAAAGACATCGAAGTGGCTGCCGAAGCATTGAAATTTGCCAAACGGAGACGTATCCATACCGGAATCGGTACCTCCTGGTATCATATCCACGAAAAATTGAATTCCACTCCCGACGAAATCGTCGGGAGAGCGGTAGAGGCCGTAAAATATGCCCGTCGATTTGTCGATGATGTCGAATTTTACGCCGAAGATGCAGGCCGTACAGAAGAAGAATACCTGGCCCGGGTAGTAGAAGCAGTGATCAA
>OGPA01002795.1_pt1 | contig 11842 bp, 11 predicted proteins | sample 1552841 | NCBI WGS metagenome assembly OGPA01 (sample SAMEA2579916, study PRJEB22360) | human gut metagenome | reverse complement strand
TATAGTGTTTTTTCATCATTTTTAACACAATATATAGCTATATTCTCATACTCATATATAGATTATTTTAATAAATAAATTATATGTTGTTTTTAAAGGAAAATTTTTGTATAATAATATTTTGTACTGGATTCTTTTTATATTTTAAAAGACTTCCAGAACGAATAATCATAAGAATAAATAATGAGGAGATTCTATTATGAAGCTTGGTATCGTGGGTCTGCCTAATGTCGGCAAAAGTACCCTTTTTAATTCACTTACTAAGGCAGGAGCAGAGTCAGCTAACTACCCTTTCTGTACTATCGATCCTAATGTCGGTGTAGTTGCAGTTCCGGATGACAGACTTGACAAGCTTGCCGCTTTATATAATTCAGCCAAGATAACACCTGCTGTTATCGAATTCGTTGATATTGCCGGTCTTGTTAAAGGTGCATCTAAGGGTGAAGGTCTTGGAAACCAGTTCCTTGCCAACATCCGTGAGGTTGATGCTATCGTTCATGTTGTAAGATGTTTTGAAGATTCTAACATCGTTCATGTTGATGGTTCTATTGACCCAATAAGAGATATTGAAACTATCAATCTTGAGCTTATTTTTTCAGATATTGAAGTATTAGACAGAAGACTCGCTAAGCAGAAGCGTGCTTCATATAACAACAAGGATATTGCTAAAGAATGTGACCTTCTCGAAAGACTTAAGGCTTTCCTTGAAGAAGGTAATTTAGCTAAGAATTTTGAATGTCAGGACGAAGATGAAGAAGCATTTTTAAAGGAATACAACCTTCTTACAGCTAAGCCTGTAATCTTTGCAGCTAATGTATCAGAAGATGACCTTGCTAATGATGGTGCTGACAATGAATATGTTGCAAGAGTAAGAGAATATTCTAAGAAGGATAACTGTGAAGTATTCGTTATCTGTGCTCAGATTGAGCAGGAAATTTCTGAATTAGACGAAGATGAGAAGAAGATGTTCCTTGAAGACCTTGGTATAAGTTCTTCAGGTCTTGATAAGCTTATCGCAGCAAGCTACCGTATCCTTGGTCTTATCAGTTACTTAACAGCAGGTGAGACAGAGACAAGAGCATGGACAATCACTAAGGGAACTAAAGCTCCTCAGGCTGCCGGCAAGATTCACAGTGATTTCGAAAGAGGCTTCATTAAAGCAGAAGTTGTTTACTATCAGGATTTACTTGATTGTGGTTCATATAACGGAGCCAAAGAGAAAGGTCTTGTAAGAATGGAAGGTAAAGAATATGTCGTTAAAGATGGCGATGTAATTCTTTTCAGATTCAACGTATAATATTAATGGGCGTGTGGTTTTACCACGCGCCCATTATTTCTTTAAACTTTTTAACATTATCAGCTACATCTCCAGAAAAGATTGCTGAACCTGCTACTATCACATTAGCACCTGCCTCAAGAACCGATGCAAGATTCCCAGCATTCACTCCACCATCAATCTCAATATCTGTATCTAATCCCCTGGCATCTAATAATCTTCTGATTTCTTTTACTTTATCAAGTGATTCCGGTATGAACTTCTGTCCCCCAAATCCTGGATTAACACTCATTACAAGAACCATATCTACCTTATCAAGATAAGGCTCAATTGCTGATACCGGTGTCGGAGGATTAAGTGTTATAGCTGCTTTTACGCCACATTCCTTAATCTTTTCTAATGTAGCGACAACATCCTTACACGCTTCAACATGAACTGTAATTATATCAGCTCCTGCCTTAACAAAGTCTTCTATATATCTTATAGGCTCTTCAATCATAAGATGTACATCAAAAACCTTGTCAGTCGCACTTCTTGCTGACTTAATAACCGGCATTCCAAATGAAATACTCTTTACAAAAAGTCCATCCATAACATCTACATGAACATATTCAGCTCCTGCCTTATCAATCGTTTCAAGCTCTTCTCCTAATTTCTTGAAGTCTGCCGATAATATTGATGGTGACAAAATTTTCTTTAAACCACTCATAATTAACAACCTTTCTGTTTTCAAGTACATTTAGTACTTCTTCTTGTTCTTTATTTCTTCAAATATATCTGTATATGACTTATATCTGTCATAATTGATAATTCCATCTTCAACTGCCTGTTTTACCGCACATCCAGGTTCACTCACATGCATGCAGCCATTGAATCTGCACTGTCCCTCGAATGGTGTGAATTCTTCAAAATAGAATCGCAAGTCTTCTTTCTCAACATCCGGAAGATTAAGTGATGTAAATCCCGGCGTATCACATATATATGTTTGCTTACATACATTGTATATCTCGGAATGTCTTGTAGTATGCCTTCCTCGGCCTATCCTGCTTACTTCTCCTGTCTGGCTGACTTCTCCCTGCTCTTCCATGTCCGGTATAAGCAGATTGGTAAGTGTCGACTTGCCGACTCCTGATGGACCTGCAAGAACTGTAGTCTTTCCTTTCAGCACTTCCATTACCCTGTCAATGCCAATATTATTCTTTGCACTTATGAATATGCACTCACAGCCACAGCCTTCGTATTTCTTCTTTAATTCATTCTTATATTCATCATCCGCCAGTTCTTCTTTATTGAAGCATACAACTGTTGGCACATCCTGATAATTCATCATAAGAATGAATTTATCAAGCAGATTAAAATTAGGTTCTGGCGTCTTTACTGCAAATATAACCATTGCCTGGTCGATATTAGCAGAAGCCGGTCTTATAAGTTCGTTCTTTCTTGGAAGGATGTCCACCACATTTCCTTTGAAATTATCCTTATCAATAACCTCAATCTCCACATTATCACCAACAAGCGGCTTAATGTGACGGTTCCTGAATATTCCCTTTGCCTTACATTCATAAATACCGCTGGTTTCTACATGTATATAGTAGAAACCAGCGATACCCTTAATTATCTTTCCCTGCATATAAATAATTATACCTGATTAATTCTGTGCTGCATCTGAAGATGGCTGTGATGTTGCTTCTGAAGGTTTAGTTGGTGCCTCTGTAGCCTTTGTTGGTTCCGGCTTATGGCTTACAGTAATTGTAACTGTTGTTCCCTCTGGAACAGAAGTTCCTTCTGAATATTTACATGCTATAACCTTACCATACTCACCCTTTGAATCATCATATATAGTATAAACAGAAAGTCCATTATTTTGAAGCCACTGACTTGCGTCTGACTCTGTCATTCCAACAAGGTTAGCCATTGTAACATTCTGAATCTGCTTTCCACGGCTTACAGTAATTGTAACTGTTGTTCCCTTTGCAACACTTCCTGATGGAGAAGCCTTAATTACTTTGCCCTCTGCAACTGTGCTGCTGTAATCATAATCTACTGTAACCTTAAATCCTGCTGCTTCGAGCTTTTCTCTGGCATCATCTTCTGTTTCTCCTGTAACTGATGGAACTGTTGTATTAACAACATCTTCTCCACCACTTATAGTAAGTATAATCTGTGTATTCTTGGCAACCTTGGCACCAGCCTTAGTTCCCTGTGATATAACTGTATCCTTGGCAACTGTCTTAGAGCTCTGTATAACCTGCTTATAGCCAAGTCCTACCTCATTAAGAGCCTTAACAGCATCATCCTTAGTCATGCCCTCAACCTTAGGAACTGTTACTGTATTCTTACCTGCTTCTGTTGATATTGTTTCTTCAATGCTTGAAGTTGTCTCTGTATTATCATTCTTAGAAGATCTTGTACTTCCAACAAGCTTGACAATAACAAATATTGTGACAATAAGAATAATAACAGCAATTCCGATACCGATTATTTTCATTATAAGATCAAGCTTATCATTACTCTCATCATCAATATCTACATCATCATCTTCTTCAGATTCTTCTATATTATTCTCTGTTTCTTCTTTATTATCATCATCTTCAATGAACATATCGTCATCATCTGATAATATGTCATCTTCCTCTTCTGCCCTGACTTCTTTGGCATTAAGTGCATCCGCTGTAACTGATGCTGCTGTACCAGAAGCTGCATACATAGGAGCCATTACAACAAAATCTTCATCAGGCATAACAAGTGACTTCTTAAGATCTGTTATAAGCTCTGCTGCTGACTGATATCTTCTGTCAGGCTTCTTCTGCGTACACTTAAGGACTATTTTATCAATGCTGACCGGAATATCTGCTGCCACTGTAGAAGGAGCAGGTATCTCATCCTGAATATGCTGTACAGCAACTGCAACTGTAGAATCCCCGTCAAAAGGAACAGTTCCTGTTAACATCTCGAATATTGTAATACCAAGTGAGTATATATCACTTCTCTCATCTGAATATCCACCTCTTGCCTGTTCTGGCGAAATATAATGAACAGAGCCCATTGTAGAAGATGAATTGATTGTGCTTGATGAAGCAACCTTGGCAATTCCGAAGTCTGTAACCTTAACCTTGCCTTCCTTAGATATAATAATGTTCTGAGGCTTGATATCCCTGTGAACAATATGATGCTTATGTGCTGCATCTAGACCATTAGCAACCTGAATTGCTATGCTTACTGCTTCTTTGAACGGAAGTTTGCCTCGCTTCTCAATGTACTTCTTAAGAGTTATTCCTTCTATAAGTTCCATTACAATATAGTATATTCCGTTCTCATCGCCGACATCATATACATTAACTACATTAGGATGTGTAAATCCTGCTACAGACTGTGCCTCTGCCCTGAACTTAGATACAAATGTCTTGTCTTCACTAAACTCAGACTTCATAACCTTAATAGCAACATATCTGTTGAGTTTATGGCACTTTGCTTTGTAAACATCTGACATTCCGCCTGTGCCAATCTGCTCGATTATCTCGTATCTGTCAGCTAAAAACATTCCTTTTCTTAACATAACCTATCCCTTTCACTTACAGTTCTACAATTATAACTGAAATATTATCCTTGCCGCCATTCTCGTTTGCTCTGTCAATAAGCAGTCTCGCCGCATCTTCTATATTAGCATTGTTCCTTACTATGCTTAATATTTCTGCATCTTCTAGCATATTGGTAAGACCATCGGAACACATAAGAATCTTGCTGTTTTCTTTGAGATCTATTGAAAACATCTCTGGTTCGACTTGTTCCTCTCCTCCGATTGCCCTTGTTATGACATTCTTTCTGGCATGTGTTCTTGCCTCGCTTTTACTTAACTGTCCTGCAAGAACCATCTCTTCAACAAGTGAATGATCTCTTGTTATCTGAGTTATATCATTGTCATCTATTACATATAATCTGCTGTCTCCTACATTAGCAACCCTTAACACATTATCATATATGGTCGCAATAACAAGCGTTGTTCCCATACCGTAATAATCCTCTGATTCAGATGCCTTCTGTAAAAGCAGACTATTAACCATCTTAACCGAATCATTAATAACGGATATTGCATCTTTTTCCTGTGATTGTTCTATAAGCGTTTTAATAGTTTCAACTGTAAATCGTGAAGCTGTATCACCAGCTTTATGACCACCCATTCCATCTGCTACAATAAACAGATTAGGCAGGCATCCAACCCTGTCAACAGATGTATATATATAATCCTGATTAACGGCACGCGTCTTGCCTATATCAGTAATCGCCGTTGCTTTCATCAACATCCTCCATATACTTATTCCTTAACTGTCCACAGGCACCATCAATATCTCTGCCCATTTCCCTTCTAATTGTAACATTTATTCCGTTCTTTTCAAGTTTATTTTTAAATGCGTACACTTCATCCTTACCTGTCTGCTTATAATCACGCTCCTTGATAGGATTAACAGGTATAAGATTAATGTGGCAGTTCATGCCCTTAACAAGTTCAATCAACTGCTTTGCACATTCCATTGAATCATTGACACCTTTAACAAGACTGTATTCAAATGAGATTCTTCTGCCTGTACATCCTATGTAATACCTGCATACATCCATTATCTCTTCTATTGAATATTTGTTAGCTATAGGCATCATTGTTTTTCTTAGTTCATCATTAGGCGCATGAAGTGAAATTGCAAGAGTAATCTGCAGCTTAAGGTCAGCAAGTTCCTTTAACTTAGGTACTATTCCACATGATGATACAGTAATATTTCTCTGGCTTATATTAAGTCCTCTCTCATCATTGAGAAGTTCTATGAACTTAATAAGATTATCATAGTTATCCATTGGCTCTCCTGAACCCATAACTACAACATTGCTTACTCGCTCACCTGAAATCTTCTGTATTCTGTATATCTGGTCAAGCATTTCAGATGGCTTTAAATCCCTGACTTTGCCGTTAAGTGTAGATGCACAGAAACGGCATCCCATACGGCATCCGACCTGTGAGGATATACATACTGAATTACCATGATGATATTTCATGAGTACACTTTCAACATAATTACCATCCGTTAATCTGAACAGATATTTTTCTGTTCCATCAAGCTTGGAACGCTGTACCCTGACAGGCTCTAAGCATACATATTCTGATGTTTCCTTTAACTTCTGCCTTAATGCATTGGAAAGGTTGGTGCATTCATCAAAGCTGTCTGCCAGCTTTTCATGCATCCACTGATATAGCTGCGAAGCCCTGAACTTCTTCTCACCAAGTCCAGCCATATATGTTACAAGTTCGTCATAATTAAGTGACTTAATATCTGTCATGTCTATTCTCTCCTAAGTTTTGCAACAAAGAACCCATCTGTTCCGCCATTCTTTCCCGGCAGAATCTGTCTGTATTCTATCTTCTTAAAGCCATATTCTTTACATAACCAGTCAGCATTGGCTTCATTCTCTTCTGAATTAATTGTACATGTACTGTACATCATTATACCACCCTGCTTAACATATGCCTGTACTACAGAAAGTATGCTCTGCTGCAGCTCTTTTAATGAAATCAGCTTGTCCTCTGTTATATTATATCTGATATCAGGCTTTCTTCCCATAACACCGAGTCCTGAGCATGGAAGGTCTGCTATAACAACATCTGCCTTCTCTCTCATAGATTCATCCATTACGAGTGCATCTTTTACCTGGACTTCTATATTATTAAGTCCGAGCCTTAATACATTTTCTTCAATAAGCCCTGCCTTATAGTCTGATACATCCCTTGAATATACTTTACCATCAGCGCCAACGCTTATTGCAGCATTAATGCTCTTTCCTCCCGGTGCTGCACACACATCAATTACTGTGTCCCCAGCCTTAAATCCAGTCATATATCCTGCTGTCATGGAGCTTATATCCTGTATCTGGTACAGACCGTCCCTGAAACTGTTAAGTCCGGCTATGTAATCATAGTCCTTAATCTCTAAAGCATATGGTATACCTTCAACATCTGCCACAGATACGTTTTCCTGTGAAAGAATCTTCTTTATCTCTTCAACCGGTGCCTTTGCTGTGTTACATCTTACATAAGTCTTTTTTTCCTGCTTAAAGCCTGCAAGAATTTCCTCGGTCTTATCAATACCTAGCTGACTATGCCACATTTTAACTATCCATAATGGCATTGAGTATTTTACAGAAAGGTACTGTTCAATATCCTTATTCCTGTCAGGATATGTAATATTTTCTTTATTTCTTGTAATGTTTCTTAAGACTCCGTTCACAAAGCCCTTAAGTCCTGTGAATCCACGTTTTGTAGCCAGCTTTACAGCCTCATTGCACACTGCTGAATCCGGAATATTATCCATATATATTATCTGGTATACAGACATTTCACATATATTTCTTATTAGTGGTTTCATCTTTCTTACAGGAGTCTTTGAAAACTGGTCTATTATATAGTCAAGTTCAATTCTGTTCTCAATCGTTCCTAGTGATAATCTGCTTATAAATGCTCTCTTATTCTTATCAAGATACTGGTACTTTGTCAGTGCATTATTAATGAGAAGGTGTGAAAATTCACCCTTCTCATTGATTTCCATAAGTATATCCAGTACAACTGCCCTTAAATTCACCGAATCAGTCACGGCGTCTTCCTCCAAATAAATAAATCAGTCTTAAAAGCTGTAAAATTGCTGTGGCTGCTGCCGCAACATATGTCATGGCTGCTGCTGAAAGCACTTTTCTTGCCTGTCTGTTCTCATCTCCATATAGGAATCCTTCTGATTCAAGAAGCTGTAATGCTCTTGCCGAAGCATTAAACTCAACCGGTAATGTTACAAGCTGGAAAAGTACTGCCAGACTGAACATAAGAATACCAATATCTATAAGTATATTAGTTGAGCCAAATATAAGTCCAAGCACAATAAGTATCCATGATACCTGCGAACCGACGCTGGCTAACGGAAACAACGCTGTCCTGAAGCTTAATGGACCATATCCGTAAGCATGCTGTATGGCATGTCCTGTTTCATGGGCAGCAACTCCGATAGCCGCAACAGATGTTGAATTATACACAGAATCTGACAGGTTAAGTGTCTTATTTCTTGGGTTATAATTATCTGTCAGGCTTCCTGATACTCTCTGAATAGATACATCATATATTCCCTGGCTTCTTAAAAGCTGCTCTGCGACCATTGCGCCTGTCATTCCTTTTGAAGATGACACCCTGGAATACTTGTTAAATGTGCTTTTTACCTTTACCTGTGCTATCAGTGCAATAACGCATGATATTATTATCAGAATGTACATTGGATCATAGTAATATCCATATCCATAATAACCATATAAAGCTACCATAATACCTCTTTTCTGAATCATTTAAGATTCTGCTTATTCTCCTAACATTACACCTGCTTCTAACTGGTTGCCTCTTAAGAACGAACCGCTGTCCATTCTCTTCTTACCTTCTAACTGAACCTCATTAACAACTAAATACCCCTGTCCACAGGCTATTGCAAATGTGTTCTTTCCTACAGAGACAATCTGTCCCGGCTTAACTTCATCTGTCTGTACTTCACTGATATTATCCACAACATCCGCATCCCATATTTTTAGCATTTTACCGTCTATATAAGTAAATGCACTAGGCCATGGATTAAGTCCTCTTATAAGTCTTTCAAGTTCAGCTGCACTCTTATTAAAATCCATCTTACCAAATGACTTATGAAGCATTTTTACATAAGTGCTTTCTGAATCATCCTGCTTAACAGGAGTAATAGTTCCAGCTTCAAGTCCTTCAAGTGTCTTAACCAAAAGATGCGCACCGACATCACTTAATCTGTCAAAAAGACTTCCGCCCGTCTCTTTAGCATCAAGCTTCACCTTCTCAACCATCAGGATATCTCCTGTATCAAGGCCTTCATCCATCTTCATGGTTGTAACACCTGAATACTCACAGCCATCAATAACTGCCCACTGGATTGGCGATGCACCTCTGTACTTAGGAAGAAGTGATGCATGAACATTGATACAGCCGTATCTTGGCATGTTAATAATACTTGCCGGCAGTAACTGTCCAAATGCAACAACAACAATTACATCTGCATTATATGTTCTTAATTCTTCTACAAATGCTTCATCTCTTGCTCTCTCCGGCTGTAACACTGTGATTCCATGCGCCACAGCTTCCTCCTTAACTGGAGAGAAAACAAGTGATTTGCTTCTTCCCCTTGGCTTATCAGGCTGTGTAACAACTGCTGCCACATCATGTCCTGCTTCGATTATTGCTTTAAGTGTCCCTACAGCAAAATCGGGTGTACCCATAAATACTACTCGCATTCTGTTCCCCTTTTCATTAATTATTCTTCTTCAATGTCATCTGTAGAGAGAAGTTCTCCTTCTACTTTATCAACATACATTATACCATCAAGATGGTCAATCTCATGAAGAAGGCATCTTGCAAGAAGCTCCTCTCCTTCTACTATAATCTCTTCCATATCCTCATTAAGGGCCTTAACCTTTGCATAATTAGGTCGTGTAACCTCACCTGTCTTTCCAGGTACACTAAGGCATCCTTCAAGCCCTGTCTGACTTCCTCTTGTCTCTAATACAACAGGATTGATAAGAACAATAGGATCATCTCCACAGTCAATAACAACAAGTCTCTTTCTGATTCCAACCTGAGGTGCTGCAAGACCTACACCGTTAAGACTCTTGACGAGCTGAAGGCTGCGATCGAGGATGCTAAGAAGCAGACCGTTTCCACCCTGATCGACATGAAGGTTCTGCCGAAGACCATGTCCGCAGGTTACGAGAACTGGTGGCGTGTAGGCGTAGCTGAAGTTTCCACCAAGCCGGAAGTTCAGGCTGCACGCAAGGCAATCGAGGATCACCTGTTCGAGGCTCGCCACTATTAATCCGGCGCGATAAACTCGCTTTAGGTTTACGAAAGCTCCCAACCGTGAGGTTGGGAGCTTTTTTGTCGCTTGAGGGCTGAATAAGGGAGAATTGAGAATTAGTATGGTGGTTTCGTTTTTTATTTGTATGCTGTTTCATTTTTAAGGAGCGAATGAAATAGTTTCCGTAGAGCGGGCTGCATAAAAAACACCTCCCATCGATACAGACGGGAGGTGTTCGTTTTTTACAGCATCTGCAGCAGCTCGATCTGCTCACCGGACGGGCCGGTGAAGAACCAGTTCTGCAGGCCGCCGAAGGTATTCGGCAGCACCTTCTTCTCCGGTGCGGTGAAGCTGATAACGCCTGCCGCCTTGAGGTCAGCCGCGGTCTTGTCGAGGTCGTCAACGTAAACGGCAAAGTGCGGGATGCTGCCCTCGCCGGACGGCACGAGCGTGCCTGCGGGCGGCTCGATCAGCTCTGCACCTGTCTCATGGGCTTTAGAATCTTTTCTCTGGTCTTTGCCGGAGCCAGCTTCTTCAGGCCTTCCGGCGTCTCTACGCCGTCGCGCTTGAATACACTGCCGCCGATCATCTCGTAAAATGCAATGCTCTGGTCCATATCTACGGTGTAGATCGCAATATGGCCGATACCCTTATAGTGTTCCTTCATGGTGATTCCTCCTTGTACGGGCATTCTCGCCTTAGTATTAGCATAGCACGTTTTGCACGATTTGCATAGGGGACAGGCATAAAAAAACGACCGTCTTTTGACGGTCGTTTTTCATTCTGCAATTACTGAACAGAATCGGAAACCGAAGCAGTGGTCTGATTCTCGAGGTAGTTCTGGTAGGTGGTCTTCTCGCTCTTGCCGAAGCCAAGGGGAGAGAAGATGATATAAGCCAGAACCATGATCAGCAGGGTAACGGTAGCCCAGATCTTGCCGTTCTTCCACGGGGTCAGATCTACAGCGCCTACGTCCTTCAGCTCGAAATCGGTTGCACGCGGATGCTTCTTAACGATTACCCACATCAGCAGCATATCGAATACGAACAGGATCGCGGTGAAGTACAGGTAGTGGATGTTGTTCAGTGCCGGGATTACGTTGCGCAGACCGAACTGGAGAATGAAGTACAGTACAACGTGAACCGGGATGACGATCTTAGCAGCGATAGCCGGAACCTTCTTCCAGAAGAAGCCGCACAGCAGGCAAACAAAGATCGGGGTGTTGAACGCAGCGAAAGCAGAGTTTACGAAGCTCGTGATGCCGCCCATGTACAGCATGAACGGGGACATGATGGTGGAAACAACTGCTACTACAGTACCGAAGTTCTGACCGATCTTAACCATGCGTGCATCGGAAGCGGTCGGGTTGAACAGCGGACGGTGAATATCGAGTGCGTAGATGGTGGATGCGGAGTTCAGTACCGAGTTGAAGGAGGACAGGATCGCGCCGAACATTACAGCAGCGAAGAAGCCCAGGATCGGCTTCGGCATAACCTGTGCTACCAGCATCGGGTAAGCGGAGTCGCCGGAACCCCAGTCGGTGCCCGGGTAAGCCAGTGCGCAGATAACGCCCGGAACAACGATGATCAGCGGAGTCATGATCTTGAGGAAGCCTGCAAATACGGCGCCCTTCTGTGCTTCCTTCAGGTTCTTAGCGCCGAGTACGCGCTGCATGATGGAC
>OGPA01002790.1_pt1 | contig 11851 bp, 8 predicted proteins | sample 1552841 | NCBI WGS metagenome assembly OGPA01 (sample SAMEA2579916, study PRJEB22360) | human gut metagenome | reverse complement strand
TTTTTCTTTTCGGCACAACCTTCCCATTCTTAAATGAAATAAATTTTTCATAGATCCCCTTTATAAATATTTTTATAAAAAAATATAAAACTCTTCTGAAAAAAAGAACACATTTCTTGATTTTTTATCATGGTATAAAAAATCAACAAAAACTATAATAAAGACAGCTTAAGAAAGAACAAATCTTACAAGTAAAGGAGAGGACAATCACTATGAAAATGAAAAAAATTACAGCAATGAGCATGGCAGCTTTAATGGCAGCTACAATGATCCCGTCAGTACCGGTTATGGCAGACGGAGGCGGAAAGGTTTACTACCTCAACTTCAAACCAGAGCAGGATGAAGCCTGGCAGAACCTGGCAAAGGCTTACACAGAAGAAACAGGAACAGATGTTACAGTAGTTACAGCAGCATCCGGACAGTATGAGACAACTCTTCAGTCAGAAATGGCAAAGAGCGATGCACCGACACTGTTCCAGGTAAATGGACCGGTTGGCCTTAAAAACTGGAAAGATTACTGCTACGATCTGAAAGATGCAGATATCACAAAAGAACTTACATCTGATGCGTATGAACTGAAAGATGGAGATGCTGTAGCTGGTATCGCATATGTAATTGAATCTTACGGACTTATCACAAACAAAACATTACTTGAAAAAGCAGGATATACTCTGGATGATATCAAGAGCTTTGATGACCTCAAAAAAGTAGCAGACGACATTCAGGCACGTAAAGATGAAATTGGTGTAAAAGGTGCTTTCACCTCAGCAGGTATGGACGGATCCTCTGACTGGAGATTCAAAACACATCTTGCAAACCTTCCAATCTACTATGAATACAAAGCAGATGGAATCGATGATACAGAAGCAATCAAAGGAACATATCTTGATCAGTATAAGAATGTATTTGATCTGTACATTACAGATTCTACATGCGATGGAAGCGAACTTTCAGCTAAAACAGCTGATGACTCCAGAAATGAATTTGTAAATGGAGATGCAGTATTTTATCAGAATGGTTCCTGGGAATATGCAGAACTCGCTAAGACATACAGCGATGATGAACTTGCTATGATTCCGATCTACTTCGGCGTTGACGATGAGAACGAAGGTCTTGCAACTGGTACAGAAAACTACTGGTGTGTAAATAAGAATGCATCTGAAGAAGATGTTCAGGCAACTCTGGATTTCATGAACTGGTGTGTAACATCTGAAGCAGGAACAAAATCTATGTCTGAAGACATGGGATTCACAATTCCTTTCAAAACAGCAGTTGCTCCTACAAACGTATTTGTAAAACAGGATGCTGAGTATACAGAAGCTGGTCTTACACCTGTTTCATGGAACTTCACAACAATGCCATCTGAAGAGTGGAAGAATGGTCTTGGTACAGCTCTTACAGCATATGCGGCAGGCACAGGCGACTGGGATGCAGTAGTTAGCGCATTCGTTGACGGATGGGCTACAGAAAAAGCTCTTTCTGAATAATCAGGATAGAAAATAACATGTTGTTTATGAGAGGAGGCAGAGGTTTTTGCCTCCTCCTATAAGTTAAAAGACAGAGGAACTTAAGCTTCTGTTAACAGTAGGGAAGAGGAGAAAAATCATGGTAGGAAGAACGATCAAAAAGTGGTGGCCGGTTTTTGTATTACCAACCTTTGCGGCATTTGTAATCGGTTTCCTGTGGCCTTTTATCTGGGGCATCTATCTTTCATTCTGCAAATTTACAACAGTGCAGGATGTAACATTTGTTGGATTTTCAAATTATTCTAAGATTTTACTTGATAGTACATTCAGTCATTCTTTCTGGCTGACAGTTGTATTTGCATTCGTATCCAGTATTCTGATCAACGTGCTTGCATTTTTTATCGCACTGGCACTGACCAAAGGATACAGAGGAACAAATGCATTCCGTACGGTATTCTTTATGCCGAACCTGATCGGTGGTATTGTACTTGGTTATATCTGGCAGACATTGCTGAATGGTCTGCTTTCCAAGTGGGGACAGCCACTGCTTTCACTTTCAGCAAAAAATGGTTTTATCGGTATGCTCATTCTGCTTATGTGGCAGCAGATTGGATATATGATGATCATTTACATTGCAGGTCTGAACAATGTATCACCTGACCTGATCGAGGCAGCTCAGATCGATGGTGCAACAAGCAGACAGATTCTGTTTAAGATTAAAATTCCGATGATTATGCCATCTGTAACAATCTGTACATTCCTGACTCTGACTAATGGTTTCAAGATGTTCGACCAGAACCTCTCACTGACCGGTGGTGATCCTGGAAAACAGTCTCAGTTACTGGCGTTAAATATTTATGATACATTCTATGCAAGAAGCGGACCTCAATGGAAGGGTATTGGACAGGCAAAAGCTGTTGTATTCTTTGTTCTGGTAGTTGTAATTGCATTGATCCAGCTTCGTGCAACATCATCTAAGGAGGTGCAGCAGTAATGGAAAATAAAAAAAGAAATTCCGTTGCAACGGTCTTACTGACAATTGTTTGTATCCTTTGGATGTACCCAATCGTCTTAATATTAATCAACTCACTGAAAAAAGAAGTAGCGATCACTACATCTGGAGTATTTAGCCTTCCAACCAGTGAAACATGGAATGGTGTTGCGAACTTTGTAGCGAGTGTTACTCAGATGGATTTCCTGAAATCTTTCTGGTACAGTCTTGTAATTTCTGTAATGTCTGTAGTTCTTATCATGTTATGCTGTTCAATGGCAGCCTGGTATATTGTTCGTGTAAATGGAAAACTGTCCAAGATGTTTTATTATCTCTGCGTGTTCAGTATGGTAGTTCCTTTCCAGATGGTTATGTTTACACTGGCAAAAACTGCAGATACTTTAAAATTGAATAATCCATACAATATCTGCATTATTTATCTTGGATTTGGTGCAGGACTGGCGGTATTTATGTTTACAGGATTTGTAAAAGGTATTCCGCTTGAGATTGAGGAAGCAGCTCTGATTGATGGATGCAGTCCTTTGCAGGTTTTCTTTAAGATCTTGATTCCGATTTTGAAACCAACCATTATCTCTACTGCAATTCTGGAGCTGATGTGGGTATGGAACGATTACCTTCTTCCAACACTGGTTCTTGATATTAAAAAATATAAGACTATTCCGATGGCAGTCCAGTATTTCCGTGGCAGCTTCGGACATGTACAGATGGGACCAATGATGGCAAGTATTATGATCGATATCATTCCGATTATCATCGTATATCTGGTTTGTCAGAAGTACATTATTGAAGGCGTTGTAGCAGGTGCCGTAAAAGGCTGATTCTGGTTATGTAGAATGGAAGTCTCTGGAAGAATATTTTTTCCAGAGACTTTTTGTGCTATAATCATAATTATTATAGGAAACAAAACAGGGGGAAATTATGACAAACGTTCTTATTGTAGATGATGAAAAAATAGAGCGCGAAGGTCTGAAATATCTGCTTTCGAGAGAAGAAGGCGAAAGAAATGTTTTTGAAGCTTCGAACGGAAAACAGGCTCTGCAGATTATTCGGTCAGAGGACATACAACTTGTTTTGACTGATATAAAAATGCCTCATATGGACGGGTTGGAATTATCAAGACGTGCCAAGGAAGAAAATCCGGCATTGCAGATCATAATTTTCAGTGGATACAGTGATTTTACTTTTGCGCAGGAAGCGATTCGCTATGGTGTGACAGAGTATATCCTGAAACCGGTGAATCCGGAAGATTTTCATAAAGTAATTCAGAAGGCAGAGAAAGTGATTGAACAAAGAAAGAAAAAAGAAAGTCGTGAGATCAAAGGGAAAAATTTTCTGCAACAGTATTTTCTGCAAAATTATCTTTACTCCGGCAAGCTAGAAACACTGGAAAAAGCAAAAGATATGATCGATCTGGAAAAATGGAATGGCTGGCATTGTGGAATCTTGCTGGAATCCGATGTCGCTTTTTTTGATACGGCTGAAGAGACTTTGGAAGAGGAAATTCAGAAAGAGTTGAGAAGAGTATGCTTTTATCTGAATTTGAATGCAAGACAGTCGCTTCTCCTTTTTCAGGACGTATATTGCGATTATCAGCTGGTGGCAAATCATCTTTATAATTTTATGAAACGAAAATACAGAGACAGTTTTTATCTGGCAGTCAGCCGTAAATTTGAAGGTTGTGAGTGTCTGCCGGAAGTCCTTGAGCAGCTGGAACAGCAGATGGAAGAGAAATTTTATCATCCGGAAAAACATGTTTTCTCAAATGAAGATGATGTGCTGAAACTGTCGGTGGGAGAAGTGCAGGATTCGCAGATCATGCAGATGATCTCAGAAGACATCACACGGAAGGATACAGATCAGCTGAGAAAGCATTTCGCATGCCTGAAAGAAAAATATCATGATAATACAAAGTATTCAGCAATGTATATCAAGTTTGTTTTCTCGAATGTCATTCAGGAACTGTTTCAGGAAAATCAGTTTTCTGGAGAGCGGCGTCTTGAGCATGAGATAGAACGATTGTATAACTGTAGAAATATCATGGAAATCCTTGAAGTGACTGAAGATAATATCAAGGAATACGAGGCATTTCTTGACCGTTCTATGAGTAGTTCTAGAAATGAAGTGGCAGCAGTCAAAAATTATATCTATCAGCATTATGAGGAAGATCTGAATCTTGAAATGCTGGCAGAAAAAGTCTATCTGTCTTCTGGATACCTCAGTTTTATCTTCAAAAAAGAGACCGGCATGAATTTGAACCGATATATACGTGTGTTCCGGATGGAGAAGGCAAAAGAACTTCTCTGCAGCACCAATATGAAGGTGGCACAGGTCAGTGAACATGTTGGTTTTGCAAATGTTTCTTATTTCTGCAGAAGTTTCCGGGAATATTACGGAAGCAGTCCGGAATCATACAGGAAAGGAACCGGAGAGGATGAACAGACTTCGTAAGATATTCAAAAATATGAAGTATCGTCATAAACTGACGATCTTTCTTGTAGTTACAAGCCTGGTACCGATGACAGTACTTGCCTGGTACAGTCACAGCAGGCTGAGTACTATGGTCCGCAGCAGCGAACTGGAAGATATGCAGTCGATCATGGAACAGACCAGAGAAAGCATTGACAGCCAGACGGCGGTTTATGCCAGCCTTCTCAATTATCTGACCTATTCACCAGATATTGAGGAAATTATTAAGGAAAAAAATATCGATAATTATACGGCATATGAAAAATATACAGAAATAGCGGATCCACTTTTGTCTGTACCAAAATCATATCATGACGCGATCAACAGAATTCAGCTTTTTGCGGACAGTATCCAGGTGGAGCATGAGTATACACTTGTTCCGCTTGATAAGATGAAAGAAGAGTGGTGGAGTGAAGGGCTGAAAAATGATGTGCGTATTCAGTGGAAAGTTGATCAGGATCGTAAAGAAGTTGCAGCAGTACGTATGATCTATAATGATCAGAAACTGGATGCAGTTCTGTGCATTTCTCTGGATTATAATAAAATCTTCCAGCCACTGACCAATATTCTCACGCAGGAAAATGGTGGAATTGTTGCAGACAAAAACGGTACAGTTCTTTATAACAAAACTGGTCTGACAAATCTGGAATTTGATAAATCTGAAAAAATGGATTCCATGATTCAGAAAATCAGCCAGTCCTGTGCATATACAAAGACTAAGAGTGAAGAAAATGACTGGGTATTTTATCTTTATAAGAGTCAGGATGCGATATCAGGTTCTGTACGAAGACTGCTGCTGGAAGAGATTCCACTGATTGCGGCCTGTGGTCTGATCATTCTGTTTCTGGCTATGGCATTTTCAAGAATTTTTACAAGAAAAATTGAAGAACTGACGAAAAATATGGACAGGGTAAATCATGGAAGCCGTGAAGTTACAGTCAACAGTGATTCGGGAGATGAAGTAGGAATTCTTGTTAACAGTTTCCGTAATATGATGGATGAGATTAACCGCCTGATCGACGAAGTATATGTCAATAAGATCGCGTTGAAAGAATATGAACTGAAAGCCCTTCAGGCCCAGATCAATCCACATTTCTTATATAACACACTGTCGATGATGAACTGGATGGCGATTCGAAGTAACCAGATGGAGATCAGTAAGGTTACCCTGGCACTTTCTACTTTTTACAGAACCGCATTAAGCAAAGGTGAAGATGTGGTTACGGTAGAAAACTGTATTCAGAATATGGAAGCATATCTGGAAATCCAGCTTACGATGCATGATCATAATTTCTCGGTAGACTGGGATATTGATCCGACAATAAAAAATGAAAAAATGCCGAAGCTTCTTCTTCAGCCGGTTGTCGAAAATGCGATCGAACACGGTCTTGATGAAAAAGAGGATGGTGATAAAAAAATTTTCCTGTCATTTAAAGGCAAGGGGGATGATGTAGAGATCACTGTCCGTGATAATGGACTTGGTATGGAACAGGAAAAAGCAGAAACACTGGTAACTTATCAGGCAAAAGGATATGGCCTTAAGAATGTAAATGACCGTATCCGGCTTCTTTATGGAGAGAATTATGGAATTCATATTTTCAGTTCACCGGATGAAGGCACGACTGTTATTATGAAATTTCCGAAGGAGGGCAGAGAGAATGAAGAGTAAATGGAAAAAACTGCCTGTTGTTCTGATAGGAATCATAGCTATAGCTGTCTGCGGATGCAGCAATGATTTACAGGAGCTGAATCAGAAAAGATCATCGGCAGCAAAAGAAAATACGGAATCTACAGACAGTCCGTACCGGTACCTGGGAAACAGCTGCACAGACTCCTTATGGTGCTTATCCTGAACTTGTAACGTATACTTTAGGACAAATGAGTGGTGCGAATAATTCAAATCTTCCGGATGGAAATACCTATGACGACAATGCTTACACTCGTTATCTCAGAAAAATACTGAATATTCAGAATAAAAGTGTCTACATGGAACGGGAAGATCGATATGATGAATTTGTGAACATTCTTGTAAAAGACCAGACGCTGCCGGATGTACTGGTGGTTTCGGACAGAGAAACACTCAAAGAACTGGTTGATAATGATCTTGTGGAAGATCTGAGCGAAGTATATGAGAATTGCACTTCAGAGAGAATCAAAGAGATGTTTGAGAGTTATGGAAGCGGTCTTCTGGATTCTGTGCGATTTAATGGAAAACTGATGGCAATTCCGGAGACCGTTACAGATCATGGTCCGCGTCTGATGTGGCTGCGTAAGGACTGGATGGATAAGCTTGGTCTTGAAAATCCGAAAACACTGGAAGATGCATTTGACATAGTAGAAAAATTTGTCCAGAATAAAATGGGCACGGAGGATGGAGAAGACCCGATCGGACTCGCCTGTGATACAGATCTGGTGGGAACTACCAGCTCTAATTATTCAGTAGATCCTGTTTTTGATAAATTTGGAGCCAGTCCACAAAGGTGGGTAAATCAAAATGGTAAGATCGTGTATGGTTCCGTAACAGAAGAAACAAAAAATGCACTGAGTTATCTTCATGAACTCTATGAACGTGGCGTGTTGGATAAGAACTTTGCATTGCGTGCGCAGAATAACCTCAGAGATCTGGTGATAGATGGAAAATGTGGAGCTTTTTTTGGCCTGTGGTGGACACCGAACAATCCACTGATGGATGTTTATGAGACAGACAAAGAGGCAAACTGGCAGCCATTTTATCTACAGCCGACAGACTGGCAGAATGTATATGATACTTTTCAGGATAATAAATATGTTGTTGTACGCAAAGGATATGAGCATCCGGAAATTGTAATGAAGATAATCAGTGTATTGTTTGATTATAGCAGATATGAAGCCAAGGATGCGGATGAGGTAAATGATTATTTTGCTCTTAACGTAGAACCGACAGCCAGACCGCTGGTTATCAATGTTGATTATAACGAGGCGACATTTCAGATCACAAAAGATATCCAGAGTGTAATGAGCGACATGCGAAAAGAAGAAAGTTTAAGTGCAATTGAGAAATCTTATTATGATGCAGCAGAAAAATTTATTCAGGGAAAATCAGAAACGGCGGAAGACTGGGCAGCATATGAATCCAGACTTGCAGCAGTTGGAAGGTTGATAGAAGGAAACTACCGGTCAACAGCCAAAAGATACCTGGATGATGCAGACGGTGAAATACCGAAGTCTCTTCAGCAGCTTGAAAAAGACACTTTCATTCAGATTATCATGGGTGTAAAACCAATTACTTACTTTGACACTTTTGTGCAGGAATGGTATGAACAGGGCGGCGAAGAGCTGACTGAGCAGATTCGCCGCTCTAATCCAGGAGAATGATTATTTTCCGAGATGCCAGATGTCGTCATCGTACTCTTTGATGGTTCTGTCTGAGGAGAAGAATCCGGCTTCTGCAATATTGATCAGAGTTCTGCGGCTCCATGCTTCCGGATTTACAGCATAATCACTCATTGCCTGTTCTTTGCGGACAATGTATGCATTGAAATCCGGAAGAGTCTGGAACCAGTCTTTATTTATCAGTTCGTTCTGCAGTCGTTTCAGATGTTCTTCATCTCCATATTTCAGCATTTCTTCACTGGTAAGGAAATCGATGGCACGACGAAGGTTCGAGTCTGCTTCATACCAGTCTTTTGCACAGTAGTCACCGGCTGCATAGCGGTGAATAACCTGCTTGCTGCTCTGACCAAAGATGTAAATATTGTTATTTCCGACAGCTTCGGCAATTTCTACATTTGCACCATCCATGGTTCCAAGAGTCAGTGCACCGTTCAGCATGAATTTCATGTTTCCGGTTCCGGATGCTTCTTTGGAAGCAAGGCTGATCTGTTCAGAAAGATCACATGCCGGAATCATTTTTTCTGCGGCAGAAACATTGTAGTTTTCTACAAATGCAAGTTGCAGATATCTGGAGACTTCAGAGTCCGCACTGATAACCTGTGACAGGGTAAGAAGAGCGTGAATGATATCTTTGGCGATGATATAGGCAGGAGCTGCTTTTGCACCGAAGATACTTACTAATGGAGTTACTGGAGTATGTCCTGCTTTGATCTCCAGGTATTCATGAATCAGGAAAAGCAGGTTCAGCTGCTGACGTTTGTATTCATGAAGTCGTTTGGACTGAATGGAAAACATTGCATTGGTGTTCAATTTGATTCCCTGTTTGTCTTCTAACCAGGAAGCAAGTGCTTCTTTGTTGGATTTTTTAATACAACTGAGTTTTTTCAGTACTTCTGCATCGTCTGTATAATCCAGAAGCTTTTTCAGTTCAGAAGCATCTTTTTTGAAACCGGATCCGATCAGAGATTCAATTTCAGAAGTCAGGGCCGGATTACATTTCAGAAGCCAGCGGCGGAAGGTGATGCCGTTTGTTTTATTATTAAATTTGTTCGGATACAGATGATAGAATCCTGCCAGTTCGCTTTCTTTCAGAATCTGCGTATGCAGTGTGGCAACACCGTTTGTGGAGTGAGAAAAATGAATATCCATATGTGCCATATGAACGACTTGATTCTGATCGATGACAGCAAGTGAAGGATCAGTTGTACGTGTTTTGGCAATGCTATCCAGCTTTTCAATAATTGGCATAAGCTGAGGAACAACGGTATCGAGATAATGACGTGGCCATTTTTCCAGAGCTTCTGCAAGAATTGTATGATTGGTATATGCACAGGTATCTGTTACGATCTGAACTGCCTCATCAAAGCTGATTCCGTGTTCCCCAAGGAGGCGGATCAGTTCCGGGATTACCATACTTGGATGTGTATCATTGATCTGGATAGCTGCATAGTCAGCAAGGTCATGATAGTTACATCCACGTGCAGCACATTCATTGAGAATAAGCTGAGCACCGGCTGAAACCATGAAATACTGTTGATAGATACGAAGCAGTCGGCCGTCTTCATCGGAGTCGTCTGGATAAAGAAATAATGTAAGGTTTCTGGCAATGTCTTTTTTGTCAAAAGAAATTCCATCAGCAATCACAGATTCATCTACAGAATCCAGATCAAACAGATTGAGCATATTGGTTCTGCCTTCATAGCCGGTAACAGGAAGTTTGTAGAGTCTTGCAGAATAGGTGTTTCCCGCAAGTGAAACCGGAAATACTGTATCGGTAGCTTTGGCAGAACACTGGTCAGTCAGCCAGAAATCAGGAGTTTCGTTCTGGATGTTGTTTTTGAAATTCTGATGAAAAAGTCCGCAGTGATAACGAAGACCGACACCATCGCCTGGAAGATTCAGAGTTGCAAGGCTGTCAAGAAAACATGCAGCAAGTCGTCCAAGACCACCATTTCCAAGACTTGGTTCCGGTTCCTGCTCTTCGATATCTGCAAGAGATTTTCCGACACTGGCAAGTGTTTCACGAACTTCATCATACAGACCAAGGTTGATCAGGTTGTTGGAAAGTAATTTTCCAATTAGGAATTCGGCAGAAATATAATACAGTTTTCTGCCAGTTACTGGTTTTATCTGTTTCTGACTCTGTTCCTGCACAAGTTTCAGAAGGGCTGTATAAAGTTCTGCGTCGGAAGCAGTTGCAATATCCTTTTGGCAAAGTTCATTTAGTGTTGTTTTCATAGATTCACTCATGGGAGTTGCTCCTTTCATATATAAAATGGTTGTAGTTTCGTTAACTTAAGTTGCTTTAGTTATATCACAGGTAGTCCGTTGTTTCTTGTCAAAAGCGAGCAAGAAATGATACTATCCTATCATAGAGGCGGAAATAGATGAAAGAAAAAGAAAGTGGTACAAAATATCAGGAAACAAAACAGCATGGCAGCCGGTTGTTTCCGTTTAATATTTATCCATGTACGATTCCATTGGATTTTCCGGCGGTTCCTTTGCACTGGCATAAGGAGATGGAATTGATTTATATAAAAAAGGGAAAAGGGCTGATCCAGATCGAAACAAAAAGCTTTGAGGGAGAACCGGGGGATATTTTTGTAGTAACACCTGGAACCCTTCATGCAATTCATAGGATAAAAGGATATTCTATGGAATACGAAAATATTATCTTTGAAATGGATTTTCTGGGAGAAGGAGCAGCAGATCTCTGTGCAGGAGAATTTCTCGTCCCGCTTGCAGCAGGTAAGTTGTTTCCTCCGGTACAGATAAAGCCAGAGGAAGTGCATTATGATTCATTAAAAAGATGTCTTATTCAGATGGAAGAATTGTGTGAAACAAAAGAAAATGCTTATGAGCTAGGAGTGAAAGCTGCAGTTTTGCAGATTATATTTCTTCTCATAAGAATGTATCCGTCCAGAGAAATCGTGTCTTCTCCGGATAGGGAGCAGTTGAAAGAAGTACTGCAGGAAATCAGTGTTAAAAGCAGTGAGAATCTTTCGGTAGCAGACATGGCGAAATTCTGTGGCTGGCGCCCCAGCCACTTCATGCGTTGGTTCAAGAAGATGACGGGAGACAGCTTTACTTCTTATGTAAATGACCGGAGACTTGCGGAGGCTGCAGAGGCATTGTGCCAGACTGATGATAAAATATTGACGATCGCACAGGATGCAGGATTTATGAATCTGTCAAATTTTAATCGTCAATTTAAAAAACGCTATGGAGTTACGCCGAGAGAGTATCGGGAAATGATAGGAATTTAAAGATTGTGTTAAAGGAGGTACATATGAAAAAAAAGCGCGGATCAGAGCAGAAGTATTTATTGCAATTTTGGGACTGAATGTGACAGCTGCTGTATTGGGAGGCTGCAGGACGCAGAGTGTACGAAATTGAAAAATAAAAAAAGTTTCAAAAAGTGTTGACATATCTCTATGACAGTGGTATTCTAACTAAGCTGTCGCAAGGAATTGTTTCTTCTGATTAAACAATTTGAAAAGTTTTGAAAAAACAAAAAATAGTTGTTGACAAAGAA
>OGPA01002788.1_pt1 | contig 11856 bp, 9 predicted proteins | sample 1552841 | NCBI WGS metagenome assembly OGPA01 (sample SAMEA2579916, study PRJEB22360) | human gut metagenome | reverse complement strand
AAACCGACATTTGCCGGAATTGGCGTTTCTTATATTAGGGACTTATTTTACAGCCTCCATTATAAAACTATTTTACTAATAATCAATTATTTTGCAGTGAATGTTGTATTTACATTTACTGTAACAGGATAGCTGATATGATTGCTGTTTTCAACTGAAACATTTACGGTTCCAACATATACAGCTTTGTTGTCAACAACCTTGTAACCGTCATTAACAGTAATATCAGATGCTTCAAGATTCTTGTAATCTTTGCCATTGATACTAAATTTTACATTAGCAGCAACAACATTTGCAATTGCATCCTTATCATTTGAAATTGCTACATTTGTTGTCTTGCTGTCAATCTTTGTAGTAACAACTGCAGATTGTGTATCTACTACAGAGAATGTAGTTGTGAATGTCTTATTAGCTGCCTTAACAGTCAATGTATAAGACTTTCCAGCCTCAAGGTTCTTAGTTACTTTGTTTGCTGAGCAAGAAACAACTGAAACAGCAGCTCCGCTTACAACAGACTGTTTGCTGGAATCGCTGATCTTGCACTCTGTTACATTTGCGTAACCGATCTTAGCGCCCTTATCATATGCAGCAACTTTTACCTCAACTGTCTTAGCTGCCTTTGCTGCATCTGCATCATCAGCTACAGCCATATCAACTTTACCATCTGTTAAGCCAGATACTTCAACTCTTAAATCAGTAGCCTTAGTTACATCTGTCGCTGTTGCTACAGTTTTTACTGTAAAGTAACGATTTAATGTAACATTGTCCTTCTTAACTTCAACTTTGATAGTGTATGTCTTTCCATCTTCAGCAGCAGTTTTTGCAGAAACCTTAACTGTTTTTGTTGCTTGAACGTATTCAGCATTAATTGCCTTATCAGCATCAGCATTTAAACCTGATGCTGTAATAGTTGTTGAACCAGTAATGTCATTATTGTACTGATCAACGGCTTTTACACTAACAGAATTATCAACGCCTGTAGCAGTCTTAGAAATTGTCAGAGATGTATTTCCAAGTGTTGCATTTGTAAGCTTTCCAGCAGCTGTAACAACAACTGGTAAAGATTTAATTACTTTACCATCTTTGTCTAATACGTTAACAAAAACATTTCCTTCTTTAATACCTGTTGCAGATACAGGAGTACTGCTACTGCTTAACTGAGTCTTTGGTAATAAAAGAATAGAATCATCACTTGATACTACTGAGTAATCAGCATATGTTGTGATTTCTTTGTTATCAGATCCTACAAATTTGAAGTATGCACTCTTGTTAGATCCAATTGCTAACTGATTTGTTGTCTTGTCTTTATCCCAGTTTGGAGCTTTAGCTGTATCTGCAAATGTCATGTTGAATCCGTTTGTTGTGATTACGTCTTCAGCTACGGCTGTGATATCAACCTTCTTTGTATAAGCTCCAATTTCATTTCCGTTAGCATCAAATTTGTATGTATGATACTTAACTTCTGCTGTACCCTTGTTTCCAACAGTAGGAAGAACAAGCTTGTCACCATCTACATAACCCTGTGTCGTAGAAAGAGTTAATTCAGCACTCTTTGCGCCTGCTTCACTTACCTTGAACTCATCAAGTACAATACCATTTTTGTCAATAGTCTGTCCTTTGATTTCAGTTCCTTTTGTGTTTGCAGGGATTGTAACAGGTGTTACATTTACATCAGCTACAACGCCATCAGTTGCTGTAAACTCTTTAGCTACACCATCGAGTTCAACAGTATACTTAGCGCCATCCTTCATATCTGCAAATGTTTCAAGAGTAACCTTAGAAGCATCTGCCTTATCAGGTGTTACACTCTTGACAGCAATTGCATTCTGGTTTGCAGTGTTGGTAATCTTAACATCAGTTGTCTTGATATCCTTTGTTGTTCCAAGAATAGAAGTCTCTAATGTATTTGCCTTTGTCTGCTTTACAGACTGAAGAATAAAATTCTTAACTGCCATCTTAACAGTCTTTGTTGTCTTGCCAGCCTTAGCGGTAATTGTCACCTCACCAGCCTTAACACCAGTAACTTCACCTGTTGTAGCATCAACTGTTGCAATTGCATCATCGCTAGATGAGAATGTAACCTTTGTTGAAGCAGGCTTAACTGTTGCCTTAACAGTTTCCTTAGCACCAACTGCAACTGCGCTAGCTGCCTTTAATGTAAGGGATGGGTTCTTAACTGTAATAGTAGCCTTTAATGTCTTCTTTACAGACTTACCAGACTTCTTACCAGTTACCTTAACAATATTTTCCACTGACCATACTGCCAGCAGAGTGGATAAAACAGGTATCTGCAGCATAGCATGTGGAAGAAGCTTTCAATCTTAAGTAACGTACAAGCAACGCACAAGAAACGGGGTAGTACAAACTGAATTTATATGACCATATTTTGTGAGACATTTTTGCTGGAAAAATTTAAGTAACACACAAGTAACAATTCCGATTTTTCATATTTTGTCGATTGCTTCAATGAGTTCGTGGATGTCCAAATGTGTGTAGACACGTTCGGTTAATGTCATGGCTCCGGCATGGCCGACAATTTTTTTGATAATGGTCTGATCCACATGTGCATCGGCGAGCATTGAGATCGTTGTATGACGGCAGCAGTGTGGGGTATGGTCGATGTTCAGGGGCTGCAGCAGTGGTTTAAATACATTGATGTAATAATTATGGTAAGTAAAATGCTCACTGTCCATGGTGTGGATAAGGTATTCACTGTGCGAACAGTCATTGTACCAGGAGGTGTAAAAGGGCAGGACTTTTTCGGCGATAGGGACTTTGCGGATACCATTTTCTGTTTTGCTGTCAACTACGTCGAAGTATCGTTCAGGCAAGTGGACATTTTCTTTTTTCAAGTCAAGCAGTTCGGAAATACGGACCCCATTGTAGATGAGCATAAGAACCGTCTGGTAATAGCGGTCATCGGTATGTTTCCATAAGGTTTCTATTTCATCCGCCGTGAAGCGGTTGCGTTCTGCTTTATTTGGATTACGGTCTTTATATTTGGTGATGTTGACATAGGGAGAGTAATCTTTGTAGATAATTTCGTGTTTCATCGCATAGTCGTATAACTGATTGAACAGGATGCGGAGCTTTTTTAGGGTGGGATAATTTTTCCCACAGCGGTCGACGACGCGTTGCAGATCATCCAGGCGCAAATTGCGGAATGGTACATCTGCGATATCTTCACAAATGGAATATGCGGCGCGGTATCCTTTGATGTTGGAGGCGGAGGTGGTCGGAAATTTTTCTTCGGACCAGCGCAGATAGATGTCATGGAAGGTAAGCTTCAGGGCAGCTGCATCAATTGGATAGTCATTGTATTTGGCTAGTATTTGTAAGGCTTCGGCCCGGGAGGCAGCGTATCCGATAACTTGGAATTTTTGTACCCGTTTTCCGGTTTTGTCATTGTGGTACCAGCCGGTGGTAATTCGCGCTGCGTAGGGCCTTCTTCGGTTCCCGGATAATTTTACGACTCCGCCGTATCCGTTTGGTAATCTCATGGTTGTAATCCTTCTTTCTTTTGTGATTTATAGAGTAGTTAACATAGATGGTACTATAGTTTTCTTGGTGTGGACAAAAGGAAAATTTAAGAGTATTATGTTGAATAGGTATGTACTTATAGAAATAATTGAGTAAAAACATACAAAATACATTGATTCGAAGGAGAAAATATCTTGAGTAAGAATGTTTATGCAAATAAGAAGAAAACAAACGCATTACTGATTCCAATCATACTTATGATGGGATTTGTTCCGTTGATCGTGCATATGTTTGAGTATGATGCCAATCTGTCGCAATTTGACTGGTTCCCAGCGAGTTCCGGGTTACAGACAGATTTCTTTTTCGCATGGAAAATGATAGCGATAGTGATCCTTGGAGTTGTGATGATCGGAATCATGTTATATCGGTATTTAAAAAAGAAAGAACAGTTTCAGTTTGAAAATTCATTTTATATGCTGTTTGTTTATGCAATGTTTGTTGCAATGTCCGCATTATTTTCTAGCTATAAGTACTGGGTTGTCAGAGGCACCTATGAATTGTTTGAGCCGGTATGGGCTGTATTTGCCTATATGATATTGTGCTATTACGTATATAATTATGTACAGGAAGAGAAGCAGGTGAACAAAGTCCTGTTATGGGCCGGAGTTGGAATGGCGATGGTAACGTTGATTGGCGTCTTCCAGTACTTTGGAAAGGACTTTTTCAAGACAGGATTTGGAAAGCATCTGATCACCAACACAAGTTTTTGGGGCAATTTGGACAGTTTGAATTTCAATATGGCAGAGGGAACTTCTTATACAACACTGTATAACCCGAATTTCCTGTCCTTTTATTTCGGAATGTTAATTCCATTGTTGGCATGCTTGTTTATCGGAGCAAAGAAAGTATGGCAGAGAGCAGCATTGGTTGTGGCCGAAATCCTTTGTATCATATGCCTGAAAGGAAGTGGAAGTGATTCCGGTTGGATGGCTGTGGCAGCAGGTGCTGCGATTGCAGTATTGGTATTGCTGAGCCGTGGCAAAAAGCTCCGTTATGTAGGTGGAGCGTTGGTGATGGCAGGCATCATTGGAAGTATTGTGATTGCCAATACCACATCTTTTGGGGAAAGAATCAAGAACACGATTACCGGTACCTATCATATGGAAGACCAGTATTCATTAAATGACATCGCTACAAATGACGAGGATGTTGTATTAAAAATCTGGGATAATGCATTGTCAGTTTCTTATGATATCGCAGAAGATGGAACTATTCAGATTCTATGCAAAGACAGTGATGGGAATCCGCTGGGACAGACGCTGGCAGATGAAGGAACACAGACTTATTCCATCGATGATGAGCGTTTTGCAAATGTGCAGGTACAGCCGGTAATGTTTGATCAGACTGCTGGAATCAGTGTGTATGTTGATGGTATTTCCTGGAATTTTGTGAAAACCGATGATGATGGATATGAGTTCCTCAATCCGGCAGGAAAACTTGTCAAATATGAAAAGGTAAAACAGTCCAATCTGTTCAAAGAGGATGCGATGAGTTCCCGTGGACATATTTGGAATATGACCATACCGGTTTTAGGAAAGCATGTGTTTGTAGGATCAGGAGCAAATACCTATTTGCTGGAGCGTCCACAAAATGATTATTTTGGTCAGGCATATATCTATGGATTTAACAATTATGATGTAAAAGCGCATTGCTGGTATCTTCAGCAGTGGGTGGAGACCGGATTGTTTGGAACGTTGGCATTGATTGGATTTTTACTGTGGTATATCATTCGTTCCGTTCGGATTTATCGCAGAGTCGATTTGCACGAACATCTCAGCTGGGTTGGATTTGGATTGTTTGCAGCAGTTCTCGTGTATGTGATCGCAGCAGTTGCCAATGATTCTAACGTATGTACAGCACCGGTGTTCTGGGGAATGTTTGGTCTTGGCATGGCAGTCAACCGTATGCTTGTGACAAAGGAAAATCTGTTTGTAAAAGCAGAAGATACACAGACAACAGAGAACGACAATGCAGAGGTGCAGCAGAAGAATGATGCCGCGCCGGTTAATGAAAGTGTTAAGGCAGAAAACAAAAATGGAAAACAGAAAGCTTCAAGCAAGAAACAATCCAGAAAACAGCGTAAAAATCAAAAGAAATAAGAAAGCATAGGATAAAAATATATTATGTTACAAAAGAAATCGAACGGAAATGAAACGGCGAAATATATAAGAATTGCTGTATTATTGATTTATGATATTCTGGCAGTGTTTTTGGCAGAAATCATTTCTATTTGGACAAGATTTGAATTCAGTTTAAAAAATGAGCAGTGCATACCATATTTGGAGACTGCAGTTCGCTATTTTTGGATCAATGTATGTGTCACGCTTGTGATTTTTGCAATCATGCATCTGTATAATAGTTTGTGGAAATATGCAAGTGTGCAGGAATTGTTAAATGTGGTCGTAGCGTGTTTGCTCAGTGCAGCATTGCAAAGTTTGGGAATGCATATGTTGCAATGGAATATGCCGCGTTCCTATTACATCCTGTATTTCTTCTTTTTACTGGCATTGATTACCGGGAGCCGGTTTGTGTATCGTGGACTGCGTATTATCCGTCATAATTACCTTGGAATCAGTGTGGGAAGTGTGGTGCCGACGATGGTGATCGGTGCAGGAGACAGCGCATACTTTCTTATCAAAAATATGGAGAACAGTCCGCAGATCCGTAACCGCGTAGCCTGTGTCATTGATGCTGATCAGAATAAGATTGGAAGCAAAATTCTTGGAGCCCAGATTGTGGGAAATGACAGCAAAATTCCATGGGCTGCCGAAAAGTATGGTGTGCGGGAGATTTTTATTGCAATTCCGAATCTTCCGGGAGCAAGAAAAAAGAAAATCCTGGAGCTCTGCAAGAACACCGGATGTAAAATTAAGATTCTGCCGAGTATGGCACAGATTGTCAATGAAGAAGTAGCCGTATCGAATTTCCGTGAAGTAGAGATTGAAGATCTTCTCGGAAGGGAACCGGTAAAGACGAATCTGGATGAAGTGATGGGATATATTGCAGGAAAAGTCGTGTTGGTTACCGGCGGTGGCGGTTCTATAGGTAGCGAGCTTTGCAGGCAGATTGCGGCGCATCATCCGGCGCAGCTTATCATTTTCGATATTTATGAGAATACTACCTATGATCTTCAACAGGAATTGAAAAAGAATTTTCCAAAGCTCAATCTGGTCGTACTCATTGGATCAGTGCGAAACACGCATAGGGTAGATACCGTATTTGCAGATTATAAACCGGCAATTGTTTTTCATGCAGCTGCACACAAGCATGTGCCACTTATGGAAGACAGCCCGAATGAGGCCATCAAGAACAATGTATTTGGAACTTATAATGTAGCGATGGCGGCAGGAAGAATCGGTACGGAACGCATGGTTCTCATTTCTACAGACAAAGCCGTGAATCCAACGAATATCATGGGAGCATCCAAGCGTATCTGTGAGATGATCATTCAGGGAATGCAGCATCGGTTTACAAAAACCAATTATGTGGCGGTACGATTTGGAAACGTATTGGGAAGTAACGGAAGTGTGATTCCCCTGTTCAAAAAACAGATCGCAGAGGGCGGTCCGGTTACGGTCACAGATAAAAATATCATCCGATACTTTATGACCATTCCGGAGGCGGTATCTCTGGTGCTGCAGGCAGGAGCATATGCGAAAGGTGGAGAAATTTTTGTCCTTGACATGGGAGAGCCGGTAAAAATTGATGATATGGCAAGAAACCTGATCAAATTGTCCGGATATGAGCCGGATGTGGATATTCCGATTGTTTATACCGGATTACGTCCGGGGGAGAAGATGTTTGAAGAATGCCTGAAAGAAGAGGAGGGATTGCAGAAGACAGAGAATGATCTGATTTTCATTGGCAAACCGATTGAATTCGATCAGGAAGAGTTTTTTGAACATCTCAAGGATTTGAAGAAGACGGCATATGAAGATGATCCACAGATGAAGGTGGTAGTGAAACGATTGGTGCCGTCTTATCGGGTTGAAAAAGAGTTGATAAGTTTTAGGGGAAAAGGATCGAATTAGATTAGCTGAAAGTGGTTTATCTTGGAGGTTGTGAATGAATCGTTGGGTCGTTCATGTAAAAAATAGCAAGATTGAAGACGCCAGTGAAGTAGTCCGGAAAGCAACGAAAAATCAAAAGAAATAACATTGTGATAGAGAAGAGAGTGGTGGCTCTCTTCTCATTTTACATTTAGAGATGAAAGGAATTCCGTGGATGCTTGGTGGTAAGGATGGCACGTTGCTTCGATGTGGTGACATGGGTATAGATTTCTGTGATATGAATCGAACTGTGACCAAGCATTTCTTGAATGTATCGGATGTCCACGTCTGCTTCTAAGAGACTGGTTGCAAATGTGTGCCGGAACATATGCGGCGTAATGTGTTAATCAATAGAAGCCAGTGAAGTATATTTCTTTATCATACGACGTACAGCCTGATCGGATAGTGCCGCACCATTCTGTGTAGTAAAGAATTGGTTACTGCCTTGAATCTGAGGAAGATAATTATTGTGATATTCTATCAGAACTCGTAATACATCCTTATTTCCAATTTGAACAATCCGCTCCTTGGAGCCTTTTCCGTAGATTAGTATTGTGCCGTCATATAAGTCAACATCGTTGTCCCGCAGTGCACACAATTCTGAAATGCGTATTCCGGTAGCAAAAAGCAGTTCGATAACTGCAATATCTTGCAACGCTTTTTTCTTTTGATAATCCGTCTTTGCGCAGGCACGTTGCTGATATATCGTGGATAAGAGGGTTTCAAGCGTGTGTAAGGGAATCGTTTTGGGCAAAATTATGGATTCGCGAAATTTTATCTGCATTTTATTAAATGGATTCGTAGAAATACTTTCTTTATATTCCAAATAGTGAAACAGTGCTTTGATCGAAGCGATTTTCCGTTTGACCGTTTTGGGTTTGTATTCCTGGTGCAGGTCGCTTATGTATTTTTCCAGCATATCTGGCGTGATATCGGAGATTTTTAGATTGGAAAAATGATTGTGAAACTGTTTAAGGTCAATGCGATATGCTTTAATGGTTTTGGTATCCAGACGCTTCTGATCCTGACAATGTTCCAGATAGGTATTGATCTGTGTTTGTAAATTATTCATGGCTTCTCCTTTGTGTATTATGCTTATTTATTCGAATTATATGGTACATGATACAGTGAAAAATTGGCAGATATGGAGAAAGATAATTGAAAATGAGGGCGGAATAAATTGTAAAAAATGCATTGTTGAGTATTATATTTGGTGTTAGTATGTTATAATAGATGAAAGATAATCAGATATTATCATTCAAAGCTTGTCATCTATGTTCCACAAATATCAGATTATTTTGTCATACGAAAGGAGAAAAATTTATGCGAGATTTACACACCTTACAAGGAAAAACTATCGGAGTCGTTTATACCTATGAAGGAGAAGAGGCACCTGGATTTTTTCATTATCATGTATGGCAAAGTGATATCATTTCCAATTGGTTAACAGCAATACAAGATTTGAAGTGTCGCCCATTTATCATAGATGTACGTACATTTGTAGAAAAAGCAATTGCAGGATCACTTCCTGATCTTGATTTCGTGTTAAATCTCAATTGTGGTGGGTATGAATTATCGCCTATGGCACTAATTCCTTCTGTTTGCGGTTTCTTTAATATTCCTTGTATCCCCTGCAACGCATCAACAATATTAGCAGGAGAAAATAAAAGGATTTCTAACTTATTAGCATCCGCAACAGGATTGCAGGTTCCTCATAATTTAAAAGCTGATGAAGATGGGGGGATTTTTCGCCCTCTGAATTTAGGAAGTAGTATCGGAATCAAAAGAGGTCCATTAAGTGGAGATGAACCTGATGGTCTATATCAAAAATTTATATCGGGTTATGACATTACAACCCCTATTGTATTTAATCCATACACGAACAAAATGGTGTGTATGCCAACGGTCTTATATATGCCAGAAGAAGACAGTACCGATTGGTATCTTGGTGAAAGTTATAAAGACACTAGAAGTGGTTTTGAAAGAAAATCTATTTTTGAACTAAGCACTCCACTAGAATCACAATATTTGGAATTGGTAAAAAATATGGATATTAACACTTTTTGCAGGATTGATGCGCGAATTGCATGTACTTCTAAAAAACAATTATTTGCAAAATTACAGCAACCATTACTAAAAGATGATGTTTATTTTATCGAAATAAATCCTATGCCAACAGTATGGATAAATAATGCATTTTCTCATTCTTATAATGAGCTTTCTGAGAAACATAACTTGTATCCGTATATCCAAAATTTGAATGAACTAGTAGAGGGAAAAATTAATCTTTATAGTTTTTTACTTAGTATTGCTATGTCTTCTTTTTATAGCCATGTACAAAAATAGAATGGATTCAAACCAGACTTTTTAATGAAATCCTTTCTTTTTCCAGTAACAGAACTTACATGAGAAGGAATTATGCACTTTTCTTTAAATCTTAGATGGGATAACTTTTGATTCAAATAATCTATTTGCATCAAAAGTTGTCCTGAGGCAATAACATTATCTTTGATTCCTTGATTAATCAAATCAACAACTGGATAGCTTTGCACAATTTCAGCTGCCCAACTTGAATTACATTTCGAAGCAATAATTAATAGGTTCATAACATAGCGTGATGAAATAAAAGGGAGCTTTTTTTCTTCATACATACCGTCAAAAATTTGAATTAACAACTTTTTGATTTCAGTAAATTCGATTTTATCACAATAATAAGATTTTAAAATTAATCTATTGCATTCTATCGCCATTTTCTGTACATAACGATCTGGATTTTTTGCATATTGTAAACCATTATCGAAATATTCCATAGCTAAATCGGGTTGAGCAGTCATCATATAAGCTAGACCTGCATTATTGTATAAATGTGACATTCCGACAAGACCCGGAACGCTTCCAGTTGCTTCACCAATCATATCTGCAAACAATCTCGCTTGAATACTTCCACTATCAAACTGCCGGATCAGTTCATTGTTTTTGCAATATATAGCATTATCAAACATATTATTCTTTGTAAAGATTTGATAAGCATCCTGCAAGCATTTATTTTGTTCTGCTATGCTTTTTCCCTTGAAAAAATATGCATATTTATACACATTTGCTTTCAATATTTCATTTTTTAATTCACTAGAGAGTTCCAATGCTTGCGAAATATCATTTCCACCATAATCATTACAAAAAACACGATATAATTTCGCAATACATAAAAAATTTTTAATTAGCATAGTATCGTGATCAGATAATGCTTTCTTTACATTCAATTCATTTTCCAAGGCGCTAATACATTGAGATAATTCTAGACGAATATCATTTTTCTCATCACATAATAAATTAGCTCGATATTTTAATAAACGAGGTGCATAGTTACGGACTTTGGAATCACCAGCCCATTCTTGATTAAGTAATATTTCATGTTTAGTATTTGAGCATGTGTTAAAGCATTGTTGTGAAAATGATGTAATAAAATCCTGTACATTTTCTGCACCTTTGTTTATTACTTTGTATAATTCGCAATTCCCGTTATTTCGAATAAACTTAATATATATTCCATCTGGACTTCCTGAAAGCAATGATTTTGCCCTGTCAAAATTATTATCTTTTAACACAATGATAATTGCAGGTCTGGTGATACTGTCTTTATGCAAATTAACTAATTGATTAATATAAGTTTTTAGAACCTTTCCTTCTTGTATTATGATTGGATCAATCACATTTGGACCGGCGGCTTGATGTTCCTGTGTTGAAAATAATTTTGTTAATGCAACTACTATATCTAAAATACCAGTAGTAGAATATCCTTCAAAACATAGTTTTATCAGTTCTGCAACAGATGGTATCTTTTTGTCGATCCATTGGTGTATTTTAAGAATCAGATTTTTGGCCATATATTCAGAGTCAATATAGTTAGGTTTTCCAATATATTGTTTGAAATAGTCATGCCCTTTTCCAACTGCAAATTTTTGTTCCACGATGTAAATTGTAAATTGATTAATATGATCACGGAATAAAGCTTGAACATTATAGTCCATCTAATTTCCTCCTAGTCAATCGTATGATATGAAAAATCAAACAATAATATCTGATTATCCTTTGTAAAGTCATGACATAAGAGTTTGCCAACATTTTTAAAGAATAAAAAGGAATATTAGCGGATGAGAACATAAATCTACCAATAAATGTAGATATATGATATAATTAACAAAATTGTGTATTGTGAAGAAAGCTGAGGAATAGAAATCATGGAAGCGGAAAAAGAATGGCTGGCGGA